>Ga0213861_10001254_pt1 | contig 22482 bp, 16 predicted proteins | sample PICome_4_FD_160110 | JGI IMG/M metagenome (GOLD analysis project Ga0213861, IMG submission 160110) | Coastal seawater microbial communities near Pivers Island, North Carolina, United States - PICO131 | ecosystem: Environmental > Aquatic > Marine > Coastal | place: USA: North Carolina... | reverse complement strand
TCATTGTATTATATTAAATGATAAAAACAAATCTACAATTTTTTTTCAATCACAAAAGTATTTAAAATGATTTATATTTAGGCTCTTGAAAGAATCCATGACTCCAGAAAAATTTTGTGCTCAATTACAATCCAATTTTAAATTCGAACCTACAGATTCTCAGCAACTTTGGTTCCCAGCAATTGCTGAATTTATTTTTTCAAAGAAGCCCAATTGTGCATTTTTACTAAAAGGATATGCTGGAACGGGAAAAACAACATTGATCAGTTCTTTGGTTCAAGAACTCAAAACTACTGGATACAAGGCTGTGCTAATGGCTCCTACAGGAAGAGCTGCTAAAGTAATGGCAACCTACTCGAAATTACCCTCAAAAACCATTCACAAACAAATTTATTTTCCAAAAGCGGAAAAAGGGGGGAAAATGTCTTTCCAGCTCAAACCCAACAAGTCCAAAAAAACCTTGTATGTCATCGATGAAGCTTCTATGATTGGGGATGATCGTCAAAATGTAAAGTTATTTGAAAACGGTTCCCTGCTTCATGATCTTGTTCAATACGTCAGTAGTGGAGTAGATTGTAAAATCCTTTTTGTTGGAGATCAAGCACAATTGCCTCCTGTTCATCTCAACATAAGCCCTGCATTAGACGCTGAAGAGCTTCGTCAGTTTCATTTTGATCAAATATACACTGTAGAACTTGAAGGGGTTGTTCGTCAAAAAAAGAACTCGGGAATCTTAAAAAACGCGACTCAATTGAGGTTGGATTTAAACCAAGAAGTTTACGACCAGTTTAAATTTGATGTTCAAAACAGCAGGGATATTCATTATACCAATAACGGTATGGATGTATTTGAAGCTATTGAAAATGCCTTTTCTGAATCCGGGGTTGATCAAACCATCTTTATCGTTCGATCTAATAAAAGGGCCAACATATACAATGAAAACATACGCAAACGAATCCTTGGACTTGAAGATGAATTGTCTGTTGGGGATCAATTGATGGTAGTAAAAAATAATTATTTCTGGTTGACACCAGATTCTACTCCAGGATTTATTGCAAATGGGGATGTGCTAAAGGTTCTTAGTATCCATGCAATAAAAGAATTGTATGGATTTTCGTTTGCCGAGGTAGCTGTTGAAATGGTTGATTATCCGGAGGAGCCTCCTTTTGATACGGTATTGATTTTGGACACATTAAAATCAGAGACGGCTTCACTTTCTTATGAGGAGAGTAATCGACTTTATCAAGCGGTTTTGGAGGATTATGCTGCAGAACGCAGTACGTATAAAAAATTTTTAAAAGTGAAAAGCAATCATTTTTACAATGCATTGCAAGTCAAATATTCCTATGCAGTCACCTGTCATAAATCTCAAGGAGGACAATGGGAACACGTGTTTGTTGAAAAGCCCTATCTTGCCGAAGGACCCAATAAGGATTATATGCGTTGGTTATATACAGCCATTACTCGAGCAACAAAACACTTGTATCTCTTAGGATTTCCTAACGAGGACTTTAATGTGATCGAATGAGAATAGGGAATTTAGTATCTCGTTTTATTTACTTCCGAATCATGAAATGGAAATTAATGGGCAACTTTCCCAGCATTCCCAAATATATTGTTGCCGTAGTTCCCCATACCAGTTGGTTGGATTTTTTTGTGGGATTAATGGTTCGAAGCATTTCCAAAGAGCAGATTAATTTTTTAGGTAAAAAAGAGTTGTTCTCTCCTCTTACCGCTTGGTTTTTTAAAGGCTTGGGGGGAGCTCCGATAGACCGCTCTGGAGGCCGTGGATCCGTAGAGGCAATAGCTGCAGTTTTTAATGCCCATCAAAAATTTCGGATTGCTTTAGCCCCAGAGGGAACAAGAAAGAAAGTGAATCAACTCAGAACAGGGTATTATCAAATTGCCAAAAAACTCAATATCCCGATCGTTCCAGTGGCTTTTGACTATGGGAATCAAAAAGTGGTGATCCATCCTATTTTTGAAATAACAAAAAATGAGGAACAGGATTTAAAATATCTCGAACAACTTTTTAAAGGAGTCCATGGGTATTCTAAGGAGAAAAGTTTTTAATTCTATTCTGTAATTTCTAAAGAGTGATACACGTTTTGAACATCATCATCGTCCTCGATACGCTCAATAAGTTGGAGCACCTCTTCTTGTTGCTCAGGGGGAAGTGATTTCGTTGATTGGGGAATTCGCTCAAAACCAGAAGATAAAATTTCAAAACCTCTACGTTCCAGTTCTTTTTGTACCACACCAAAACTCTCAAAAGGGGCGTATAACAGCATTCCATCTTCGTCGACAAAAACTTCTTCAACCCCAAAATCAATAAATTCCAATTCAATCTCCTCGGGATCAAGTCCAGTAGAATCTATTCTAAAATTACAGCTGTGGTCAAACATAAACTCAACAGAACCTGCTGTACCTAAGTTGCCATTGGCTTTATTAAAATAGGAGCGAATGTTGGCAACAGTTCGATTGTTGTTGTCAGTAGCAGTTTCCACAAGTACGGCAATACCATGAGGGGCATACCCTTCGAAAAGAACTTCCTTAAAATCACCAGTCTCTTTATCGGAAGCTTTTTTTATAGCGCGTTCAACATTTTCTTTGGGCATGTTGGCGGCTTTGGCATTCTGAATAACAGCTCGAAGTCTAGAGTTGTTTTCAGCATCTGGACCTCCTTCTTTAACTGCCATTACAATATCTTTCCCTATGCGCGTAAAAGTTTTTGCCATCGCTGACCAGCGTTTCATTTTCCGCGCTTTTCTAAATTCAAATGCTCTTCCCATAGTTTTTTTTAATAACGGTGCTAAATTAAAAAAATTGAATTATTTCTTTACATTCCTTAAACTTAGATCATCCAGCACGTCCATGTAAGTATTTAATATGTGTGAGGGTAATTTATTTTCTTTTGGTAAAGTTGCTAAGTAGCGAATGGTATTGGAGGTATAGACTTGTTTGTAGATTCCAGGTTTCTGATGGCGCCTTTCAACGATGCTTTAAAAAAATCAAAATGAGAGATTAAATCTGTACTTCCTAAATGGTAAAGTCCACTCTTTTTTTGATTGATTAAATAATGAATTTGCTGAGTAAGGCGAATATCGCTGTTGACGTTAATGATGGTATTTGGAAAAACTTCAATAGCTTCATTGTTTTGTATTGCTCGATCAATTTCCAAAGTTCTCGGTGCATTGATTCCAAACACCATGGGAAGTCTTGCAATGACATATTTCCCTATAGGTAATCGCATCACTTGATTTTCAATCTTGATTTTAAATCTTCCGTAGATGCTTTCTGATAGGGTTTTATCGTATTCGTAGGAAGGAAAGTGCTGAAAGGCATCAAAGACGTTAGCCGAAGACAGAAATAAGATCCTGCAGTTGATCCTTCGGACAAGATCAATTAAATAATCATGAACTTCATGTTGAGCTTCAAAACTTCCTCTTAATGCAGAAATAATAAGTTTTGGTTTTACTTCCTTTATGATTTCCTCTATGCCCCCTTTTTCAATATCGTATTGAAAGAAATGCTGATTATTTTGATATCCTTTAGCCGAGTAGTAGGTGCCGAAGGTATTATAAAAGGGCGAAAGTTCTTTGTACAAACAGTTTCCAATGTACCCACTTCCTCCCAAAATAAGAATCGATTTCAAGCAGTTAAGTTTTTATAAAAGGGAGTTTGACGACTTTTGCGGGGCAGTTTTTTTCACGTATCATAACTCCTATTGAGGTTCCAGGTTTTGCATAGCTGGAATGGACGTATCCCAATCCAATTCCTTGAGATAAAGTAGGGGATTGGGTTCCGGAAGTAACTTGACCAATTCCATTGTCATCGCGATCTACTAGGGTGTGCCCCGTGCGAGGAATGGGTCTGCCTTCCATCAGAAATCCCACCAGTTTTTTGTCCGTACCTTGTTCGATCTCACTAATTATTTGTTTGGCATTAATACATCCTTTTTCAGGTTTGCTGATCCATTGTAGCCCCGCAGCAATAGGAGAAGTAGAGTCATTTATCTCATTGCCATAAAGACAATATCCCATTTCCATTCTCAAGGTATCTCGAGCAGCCAGCCCGACAGGAACAATACCGAAGGGAGCTCCAGCTTCGAATACAGCCTCCCAAACTTTTGAGGCAACCGACGCAGGAAAATAAATTTCAATCCCTCCAGCACCCGTATATCCCGTTGTGGCAAGGAGCACCTCTGGAATCCCAGCAAAAGTAGCAGTGATGTGACTGTAGTAGGGGAGTTGCCCTAAATCAATTGCAGTTAAGGATTGCATTGCAGTTGCTGCTTTGGGCCCTTGAATGGCAAGTAATGCGGTTTCTTCGCTCTTATTCTCTAAACGGGCTCCAAAGGAAAGGTTGTTTTGGTTTATCCAATCCCAATCCTTTTCGATATTCGAAGCATTGACCACTAATAAATAACGCATTTCCTCGAGACGATAGACGATTAAATCATCAACAATTCCTCCAGTTTTGTTTGGAAAATAGTTGTACTGGGCTTTACCTACTGCTATTTTGGAGATGTCATTACTACAAACCAGTTGGAGTAAATCTAGTGCTTTCGTTCCAGACACGTAAAATTCTCCCATATGAGAAACATCAAAAACACCTAATCGATTCCGAACGGCAAGATGTTCTTCTTTGATATTGCTGTATTGTATTGGCATTTCATATCCTCCAAAAGAAGTCATTTTTGCTTTCAATGCAAGATGAGTGTTGTAAAGTGTAGTTTTTTTCATAAGTTCATACTCAAAATAAATGCTATGATTTCAAAGCCTAAAAGCACTCTGCCAATTGCTTCTTTTGTACTCCTAATGTTTTTGATAAGTTCTCCTATCGTAAAGGCACAAAAATCGGAACTTTCATTGGATTTTCATAAAAATAGGCGAGCTGAATTAAGGCAAAAGATGCCAAACAACAGTGTTGCTGTATTTTTTTCAGCCCCAGTAAGGAATCGAGCCAATGATGTAGATTTTATTTTCCATCAAGACCCTAACTTTTTCTATTTAACTGGTTGGAATGAACCCCATGCTGTTCTTCTGGTTTTTAATGTTCCTCAACAAGACGATAACGGAGTGTATTATGAAAAACTCTATGGGCGTGAACGCGACGCTCGTAATGAAATGTGGAATGGACGACAATCAGGCGTTGAAGGTGCAGCGAAAATGGGCTTTGATCGTGTTGCTAGCAAAAATGAATTTGTACAAACTGAACTGAATTTCGATCGTTTTGATCGGGTGCTATTGTTTGATTTTGAAAACGACGTACGCGACGAAAAAAACGATTCGAGTGATTTGTATGATTTGCAACAACACTTTAAAGCAGCAATCAATTACCCTGAACATTTTGATGCTGATCGTTATCGACTATACCTAAGAATACAAAATGCTCAAGCAGCAGAGGTTCCACAAATCAAACGTATGATTGCCTATTTTGCGGAACAAGACGAGACTTTATTGGAAGATCCATTGATTTTAGATTTTCTCAATTCTGAGGAATCTACTTCTTTAGCCGATTTTCAAACCCGATCTGCTTTTTTAATTCGAGATTATAATTTCGATATCGATCAACTTTCCATCTTGATGGCTGGACTGAGAGAAAAAAAGCAAGAAGAAGAACTTTTGTTAATTAAAAAAGCAGTTCAGATTTCTGCTCAAGGTCAGATTGAAGTAATGAAAGCCATTCATCCGGAGATGACCGAACGCGAAGTACAAGGGATACATCAACTGGTTTACAAAAAATACGGCGCTGCTCATGAAGGCTATCCTTCGATAGTGGGTGCTGGAGAGAATGCTTGTGTCTTGCATTACATCACAAACGACAAGACAGATCTTAAAAATCAGTTGATATTGATGGATTTAGGAGCGGAATACAATGGGTATACTGCCGATGTAACAAGAACAATACCCGTTTCTGGAGTTTTTAGTCCTGAGCAAAAGGCCTTGTATCAGATTGTTTACAATGCCCAAAACGCAGGGATACAAGCAGCTCAAGCCGGGGCTAGTTTTCGGGATATTTCTTTAGCAACAAACGAAGTGGTAGCCCAAGGACTTTTGGAAGTTGGATTAATTGAGGATCCAAGTGAATTCAGAAGGTATTTACCGCATGGAATTGCGCATCACATAGGACTGGATGTGCACGACCCCGGTCTTTACGAATATTTAGAACCCAATATGGTGATAACTGTTGAGCCTGGTATCTATGTTCCAGAAGGAAGTCCTTGTGATCCTAAATGGTGGAATATTGGAATTCGTATAGAGGATGATATTTTGATAACCGAAAACGGGCCAATCAATCTCTCTGAAGCCGCACCACGAGCATGGGATGAAATAGAGGAATTAATGAAGCAAAAAAGTCCATTAGACGATTTTACGCTCCCCGAATTAAAGTGAATTAACGTTCCAAAAGGAATTTCTTTAACGATTTGTAGTCGCTAATCGGAATACTCAATTTGGGTTTGTTCAGTACGCCTAGGAGTTGAGCAGGTGGATCTAATTTGATTTTTAGGGTAGATTCTACAGTAGGAGCAAACTTAATTGGGTGCGCTGTTTCAAAGAAAATACCGTATAAGCTGTTCTCTTCGTTTTCTTCCAAATATGCTTTTAGACCCAAATAACTTACTGCTCCATGAGGATCGGCAACATAATTACAATCAGCGTAAATTTCTTTTAAGGCTTTTTTGGTTTCAATATCAGTAAAGGCATACCCGCTTACTACTTTTTTGAGCTTGTAAAAATCATTATTAAACAATTTCTGAATGCGAATAAAATTACTTGGATCTCCCACATCCATGGCATTAGAAATCGTTGATATTGATTTTTTGGGTTCGTAATCTCCTGTTTTTAGGTAATTAGGTACGCTGTCGTTAATATTTGTGCTAGCAATAAAATGTTCAATAGGCAAGCCCATCTTGTGAGCGACAAGACCTGCACAAAGGTTACCAAAATTTCCACTAGGAACTGAAATCACCAGCTTAATTGATGGTTTGGGTCTGTTTTTGTAAGCAATAAAATAATAAAACATTTGAGCGAGCCAACGTGCAACATTAATTGAATTGGCTGAGGTTAAATTCATTTCATTGGTCAATTTAGGATCAATAAAAGCCGATTTCACCATATTTTGACAATCGTCGAAAGTACCCTCTACTTCCAGTGCGGTAATGTTTTCTCCCAAAGTTGTTAGTTGCTTTTCTTGAACTTCACTTACTTTTCCCTTTGGAAATAGGATAACAACCTCGATACCCTTCACTTTATAAAATCCATCGGCCACAGCTCCTCCCGTATCTCCAGAAGTCGCCACCAAAATGGTTAGTTTTTTTTGCTCTTTAATTTCGTGAGCATAAGCTAAACAACGAGCCATAAAACGAGCACCTACATCTTTAAATGCGAGGGTTGGACCTTGAAACAATTCAAGCGTTGCAATGGAGGTATTTATTGGGACGATTGGAAACTCAAAGTTGAGCGTCTCCTCGAGGATCATTCGAAGTCGATCTTCCGGGATATCCTTTCCAACAAAAGGTTGGATTACTTCAAATGCAATTTCGTGATTGCTGTAGTGTTCAATGTTATCAATGAATTCTTTGGAAAGTTTTGGTATGGACTCCGGGTAATACAAACCTCTATCAGGAGCCAAGCCTTTACGAACGGCTTCCAAAAAGCCAACGGATGAAGAATTGAAATTTAAACTGGAGTAGTTCATGAATTTCGAACAATTTTTATTCCTTCGGTATTAATCTCTGATACGTGAATTTGATATTCTAAATCAAGATTTTTATAATGGATTTCCATAGCCTTACCCACAGCTTCAGCAGTTTTTTTACCTCTCGATAAGGCGTAAATTGAGGGTCCTGACCCGGATATTCCACTTCCTAATGCACCTGCATTCAATGCAGCCTGTCGTACTTCGTTAAATTTAGGAATGAGCATAGACCTATAAGGCTCAATGACTTTATCTTCCATGCTTCTGGAGAGTAGGTCGTAATCTTCTGTATATAATGCACTTACAAATGCACCTAAATTCCCCCATTGCTCTACGGCTTTGTTAAGTGGGATGGTAGCTTTTAATATGGCTCTTGAATGAAGGGTTTTCAATTCTATTCGCGGATGAATTACCGTTGCAACCAATTCCTTGGGATTAGGAAGCTTAATGACATCTAAAGTGGCATTACTTCTCACTAAGGTAAATCCCCCTAAGAGTACAGGAGCAAGATTATCGGCATGAGCTGCGCCACTTGCAAGGGCTTCACCGGCCATTGCAAAGCGGATAAGTTCATTACGTGTGTATGGAGCTCCTAAAAGTTCATTGATGCCAAAAACAGCACCCGCTGCACTGGCAGCACTACTTCCAATTCCACTTCCTGGTTTTATTTTTTTGTCAATATCAATTCGAAATCCCTCTTTACAGCCAATTTCATTGACTAGGGCAAGACCCGCAACACTAGCTACATTTTCTAAAGGGTCTGTGGGGAGTTTTTGTCCCGTCACAGTTCCTATGGTCACACCAGGGGAAGAAGTCTTAGAAATTCGCATAAAATCTCCAACACTATCGAGGCAAAAGCCTAGTACATCAAATCCACAAGAAACATTTGCTACGCTGGCTGGAGAAAAAATATTAATTTCATTCATGCTTTTTATCCTTTGCCAATTCGTATGATATCCCCAAAAATCCCTCCTGCGGTAACTTCTGCACCTGCACCTGCACCCTTTACGATTAAAGGTTGATTTTTATAGCGGTTGGTGTAAAACAAAATAATGTTGTCACTACCTTCTAGATTGTAAAAATCATGTGAGGGGTCAATCTCTTGAAGCCCTACGCTAGCTTTACCGTTTTCTAATTGAGCAACATATTTTAGGCGACAATTTTTTTCAGAAGCTTTTGCTAAAAGGGTTTGAAAATGAGATTCGTGTTTTTCAAGGGCTTTAAAAAAAGCTTCATTGTTCTTAGTGTCTAAAACTTCTTGAGGTAAAAACGATTTGTTATCAATAGAGGCTAATTCTTCCTCAAAACCGCTTTCCCTTGCCAAAATAAGGATTTTACGTGCTACGTCCACACCGCTTAGATCAATTTTTGGATCAGGTTCTGTATAGCCCTCCTTTTGGGCAGCCTGAACAATACTTGCAAAAGTAGTCGAGGAAGTGAAATTGTTAAAAATAAAATTCAAACTTCCAGAGAGGATGGCTTGAATTTTATGAATGACATCCCCAGAGGCAATTAGATTGTTTAGCGTGTCAATAACTGGCAAACCAGCACCGACATTCGTTTCAAAAAGAAAAGGAGTGCCAAATTTACGAGCAGTTCTTTTTAATTCTTTGTAGTTGGAAAGTGAACTTGCACAAGCAATTTTATTACAGGTTACAACTCCAATATTGTGTTCTAAATAGCGATTGTATTCACCAGCAATTTCCTCGTTAGCTGTGTTGTCAACAAAGATGCTGTTTCTGAGATTTAGGGATTTGATATGATTAAAAAAAGATTCCCGATCAGAAGTCTGTTTACTTTGATCCAATAACTCCCTCCAGTTTTCAAGATCTAAAGGAACATCACTCAATAACATTTTTCTAGAATTAGCAAGCGCAATGACACGAACCTTTAAACGAAGGTGTTCCAAAAGATAGGCTTGTTGTTGATTGATTTGTTCCAACAACTTACCCCCCACATTACCAACTCCTGTAATAAAAAGATTGAGTTCTTTTGTTTGTGTTTCAAAAAAGCATTCGTGAATGGAGTTAAGTGCTTTTTGAGTGTTTCTTTCATCAATAATAATGGAAATATTACGTTCTGAAGCTCCCTGAGCTATTGCGCGAATATTGATGTTATTGGAACCTAAACTACTGAACAACTTCCCGCTAATTCCTTGGTGTTTTTTCATGTTGTCCCCAACCACAGCAATGTTGGTCATATTCATTTCAACAAGTGCGGGTTCGACTCTTGAAAGACTGATTTCAAATTCAAATTCAGTATCAATAGCTTTTTTTGCATCCTTAGCATCTTCAGAGCGGAGTCCAATACAGATGGAATGTTCCGAGGAGGCTTGAGTAATCATGATGATGTTGATTTTCTTTTTTGATAAGCATTCGAATAAACGTTTCGAAAACCCAGGAATTCCGATCATTCCACTTCCTTCAAGATTGATCAACGCAACATTTTCAATATGACTAACCCCTTTCACCACCGTGCCATTTCCACCTTCTGAAGTTCCTTTTTTATTGATTTTTGTTCCTTGAGCAGCAGCGTCAAAGGTGTTTTTTATAAGGATGGGAATTTCTTTTTCTACCAGGGGTTGAAGCGTAGGAGGGAAGATTACTTTTGCTCCAAAATGAGAGAGTTCCATAGCTTCGTTATACGATAAAAAAGGAATGGGTAAAGCTTGAGAGACTAAGTTGGGATGAGCTGTGTACATCCCACTCACATCCGTCCAGATTTCTAGAATACTTGCATCAATGTAATTGGCGATCAAAGCCGCTGTATAATCCGATCCACCTCGTCCTAAATTTGTAATTTCCTCGTTTTCGTCCGTTGCAATAAATCCAGGAAGTAAGATAACTTCGGCAGTTTCTTTGTTAAAAAAGTCCTTACATGCCTGCTCACTTTTGGTTTGATTGATCACCTCTCTGTCGTTAACTTCATGCGTGTATAAGAGCTCTCTGGCGTCCTTGAATACGACATCTTGATTGGCATACTTTAGAATTTGAAAGATAATTTTACTAGAGAGAATTTCACCATAACTAGACACTTTTGCCAAACTTTTTGGAGTGAGTTCTTGTAAGGTAAAGAGGGACTCTAATAATTCTTCTAAATTATTGAGTTGTGTTTTTAAAAAGCTAATGATTTCACTCTGATGGGTGACAGGAATAAAATGTTGTATGGGGTTAAGATGCCTTTCTTCAAGGATTGGAAGACTGTTTTTAAAAGTCGAATCACCTCTACTGGCTTTTTCAGCCATATCAATAAGAATATTGGTAATTCCACCCAAAGCTGAAACAACAACCACTTGTTTGGTTGCATTGGATTTTTTAATGATTTCTATAACATGAGAGATGCTCTTAGAATCTGCGACAGAGGTACCACCAAATTTTAAAACTTTCATAAGTTAATTTTCGCGCCTACTATTTTGAATCTCTTATAGATTCGTTTTTAAACAGCGCAAAAATACCACTATTTATGCTGTGGGAAAAACAATTTTGAAATAAAAAATAGGACCGTCATCTGACGAGTTTCAAATGCAATTCAGTGTCAAAAAAGCAAGTATTCTATTTTGCTTTTTCAGTATGCTGATTGATCTCCAGCTCTAATGCATCCTTAGCCTCATTGACGTTGACAAGGATTTGATCTCCTTCTTTAACGGTGCTATTTACCACATGTTCAGCAATCAAATCTTCAACGTGTTTTTGAATGGCTCTATTGAGAGGTCTTGCTCCGTATTTGCTGTCAAACCCTTTTTCAGAGATAAAATCTTTGGCAGAATCGGTGATGTTTATTTGATATCCAAGTTTTTCAATTCGAGTAATTAATCCTTTCAGTTCGATATCAACAATCTTCCGAATATCGTGCTGTTCAAGGGCATTAAAAATCACAATATCATCAATCCGATTCAAGAATTCTGGAGAGAACGTTTTTTTCAATTCCTTTTCAATAACGCCCTTTTCAATATCCGAAGACTGTGCTTTTTGAGAAGCAGTTTCAAAACCTAATCCCCTACCAAAATCTTTCACTTGACGAGCTCCGATATTGGAGGTCATGATGATGATGGTGTTTTGAAAGTTGATTTTTCTTCCCAGACTGTCGGTTAAAAATCCGTCATCAAGTACCTGAAGCATCATGTTAAAAATATCGGGATGTGCTTTTTCTACTTCATCAAGAAGTATAACCGAATAGGGGCGTTGGCGAACTTTTTCACTCAACTGTCCACCTTCTTCATAGCCAACATACCCTGGAGGTGCTCCAATAAGTCTAGAAATGGCAAATTTTTCCATGTATTCACTCATGTCAATTCGAATCAAATTTTCTTCAGATTCAAAAATTTCAGAGGCTAGAATTTTAGCAAGCTGAGTTTTTCCTACACCCGTTTGACCCAAGAATATAAAGGATCCAATGGGTTTGTTGGGAGATTTTAGACCAGCTCTGTTCCTTTGTATGGCTTTTACTACTTTTTCTATAGCATCCTTTTGTCCGATTAATTTTCCACCGATAACTTCAGCGAGCTTGGAGAGTTTGTTCTTTTCAGACTTAACAATTTTATTTACCGGAATATTGGTCATCATTGAAACCACATCCGCAATATCGTTTTCATTTACTGTAACTCGATTCAATTTTGAATCTTCTTGCCAACGTTCTTGAGCCTCAATGAGAGCAAGTTCGACACGTTTTTCGTCGTCTCTTAATTTGGCTGCTTCTTCGTATTTTTGTTTTTTAACCACAGAATTTTTCAGCTCGCGAACTTCATCCAATTGAGCTTCTAAATCGATAACCTCCTGAGGTACGCTCATATTGTTGATATGGACACGAGACCCCGCTTCGTCTAAGGCATCTATGGCCTTGTCTGGGAGAAAGCGATTGGACATATAACGATCGGTCAATTCCACACAGGCTTTGAGTGCTTCATGTGTATAATTTACATTGTGGTGATTCTCATAACGCTCTTTGATGTTGACCAGGATTTCAAGGGTTTCTTCAGGATTGGTTTGTTCTACCAATACTTTTTGAAATCTTCGTTCTAAAGCACCGTCTTTTTCTATATGTTGGCGATATTCATCTAAGGTGGTAGCACCAATACATTGAATTTCCCCTCTTGCTAAAGCAGGTTTGAACATATTGGAAGCATCCAGACTACCTGTTGCCCCACCAGCACCAACTATGGTGTGAATTTCATCGATAAAAAGGATGATGTCGTCGTTTTTTTCCAATTCATTCATTACGGCTTTCATGCGCTCTTCAAACTGACCTCTGTATTTGGTTCCTGCAACCAAACTAGCTAAATCAAGGGTAATAACTCTTTTGTTATAAAGCACCCGGGAAACCCGTTTTTGTACAATTCGCAATGCAAGTCCTTCAGCTATGGCGGATTTACCTACTCCAGGCTCTCCAATGAGCAGGGGATTATTCTTTTTTCTTCGACTTAAAATTTGAGAAACCCGCTCAATTTCTTTTTCACGACCTACAACAGGATCGAGTTTATCTTGTTCTGCAAGGGCAGTAACATCCCTTCCAAAGTTATCCAATACAGGAGTTTTTGTTTTTTTAGAACCTTTAGATTCAGAAGTTGGAATAAAAGGATTCTCTTTTCCTTCCCCTTCGTTTTCTTTTTCATCTGAAAAAGAAGCAGAAGTGGGTAATTCGTCGTAGGCATCGGCATCGTTAGCAAGCATAAGTTTGAATTGCTCTTTAACGATATCGTAATCGATGTTGAGTTGGGTAAGAAGTTTGGTCGTGGGGTCGTTTTCGTTTCTTAAGATGCAGAGAAGCAAATGAACCGTATTAATCAATTCGCTTTGAAAAAGCTTAGCTTCTAAAAAAGTTGTTTTAAGAGCACGTTCCGCTTGACGCGTGAGATGTAAATTCTTTTTCTCGTTGGCTTCATGAGGGTTTTCTAGGGTTGCTGGATTGAGAATTTCAATTTTTCTTCTCAACTCTTCTAGGTTCACTTCGATAGCATTTAAAATTGCGATGGCTTTACCCCCTCCGTCTCGAAGTATTCCAAGCATCAAGTGCTCGGTACCAATACAGTTATGGCCCAAACGCAGGGCTTCTTCCTTACTAAAGGCAATCACATCTTTTACGCGGGGTGAAAAATTATCATCCATAACTTATTTTTTTATTTGTTTGAGCAAAAAACAGACCAGAGTTCCCTACACAATGCTAATAGACAAAAAAATATCAAGATTTCAAAAATTGAAGCCTTATTATTTATAACAAATTTGCAATGCTCAGCTGTTAATAATTTTGTGAATTCTACAGGTAAATAAGAACGATTTTGCAGGTCGTTTCCGTATTTTAGCTTTTGTTAAAATTAAACTATGAACGAAGCAGATAAAGTCATCCCGATTAATATCGAGGATGAAATGAAATCAGCCTATATTGATTATTCCATGTCTGTCATTGTGTCACGTGCCTTGCCTGATGTTCGTGACGGACTAAAGCCAGTCCACAGACGTGTGCTTTTTGGAATGCATGAACTGGGTATCCGATCCAATACAGCACATAAAAAATCAGCGCGTATCGTTGGTGAAGTTTTAGGGAAATACCATCCTCATGGGGATAGTTCCGTTTACGATACCATGGTCCGTATGGCTCAATCTTGGAGCTTGCGCTATTTGCTAGTTGATGGTCAAGGAAACTTTGGCTCAGTAGATGGAGACAGCCCAGCAGCGATGCGATATACGGAGGCTCGTATGCAAAAAATCTCTGAGGATTTGATGGCGGATATCGACAAGGAAACCGTTGATCTTCAGCTTAATTTTGACGATACATTAAAAGAGCCTACGGTATTACCGACACGTGTTCCCAATTTACTAATCAACGGCGCATCAGGAATTGCTGTGGGAATGGCGACCAACATGCCTCCTCACAATTTAACTGAAGTTGTCGACGGAACCATTCAGTATATTGAAAACAACGATATTTCAATTGAAGAATTGATCAAAACCATAAAAGCACCCGATTTCCCAACAGGAGGAACAATATATGGTTACGAAGGAGTGCGGGAAGCTTTTCTGACAGGTAGAGGTCGTGTAGTAATTCGAGCAAAAGCCAATATTGAAGAAGTTAATGGAAGAGAGTGCATTATCGTTACTGAAATTCCCTACCAAGTCAATAAAGCCGAAATGATTCGAAAGACTGCGGAGTTGGTAAATGACAAAAAACTGGATGGAATTAGCTCCATACGGGATGAATCCGATAGAAACGGAATGCGTATCGTTTACATTTTAAAACGCGATGCAATTCCAAATATCGTACTTAACAAGCTTTATAAATACACCTCATTGCAATCTTCGTTCAGCGTCAATAACATTGCGCTGGTAAACGGAAGACCTCAAATGTTGAACCTCAAGGAGATGATTCACTATTTTGTTGAGCACCGGCACGATGTGGTGGTTCGTAGGACAAAATATGAATTGAGAAAAGCGGAAGAACGAGCTCATATATTAGAAGGACTCATTATTGCTTCAGACAATATTGACGAAGTAATTGCGATCATCCGTGGGTCAGAAAGTCCGGATGCTGCTCGAGAAAATTTAATCAAACGTTTTGAGCTTTCGGAGATCCAGTCCAAAGCGATTGTAGAAATGCGTTTGCGCCAATTAACTGGCTTAGAGCAGGACAAACTTCGATCTGAATTTGATGAACTTGTTAAAACGATTGCAGATCTCAAAGACATTCTAGAGAAGAAAGAGCGTAGAATGGAGATTATCAAAATGGAGTTGGTTGAAGTTCGTGAAAAGTATGGGGATAAACGAAGATCAAACATTGAATATGCAGGCGGGGATTTGAGTATAGAAGATATGATTCCTGACGAAAATGTAGTCATTACCATTTCTCATGCAGGATATATTAAAAGGACTCCTTTAGCAGAATACAAGACACAACATCGAGGAGGGGTAGGGCAAAAAGCGTCCACAACAAGAGACGAAGACTTTTTACAAGATCTTTTTGTAGGTACCAATCATCAATACATGTTGTTTTTTACTCAGAAAGGGAAATGTTTTTGGATGCGGGTCTATGAAATTCCTGAAGGTTCCAAAACAGCGAAAGGACGTGCGATACAGAATTTGATCAATATTGAGCAAGATGACAAGATCCAAGCTTTTATTTGTACTCAGGACCTGAAGGATGAGGAATACATCAACAGTCATTATGTCATCATGGCTACCAAAAAAGGACAGGTAAAGAAAACTTCTTTGGAACAATATTCAAGACCTCGTGCAAATGGTATTAATGCAATTAGTATCCGTGAGGATGATGAGCTGCTGGAGGCAAAACTGACCAATGGCAACAGTCATGTTATTTTGGCTGTTAAATCAGGTAAAGCCATTCGTTTTGAAGAAAGTAAAACGCGACCTATGGGTAGGGGAGCTTCTGGCGTTCGCGGAATAACCCTTGCTGACGCTTCAGATGAAGTGGTGGGAATGGTTTCTGTAAATGATATGGATGCACACATATTGGTTGTGTCTGAAAACGGATATGGGAAGCGTTCCGACCTGGAGGACTACAGAATCACCAACAGGGGAGGAAAAGGAGTAAAAACCATTTCAATTACTGAAAAAACTGGTAAATTAGTTGCCATCAAAACAGTCAATGATCAGGATGATCTTATGATTATCAATAAATCAGGTATTGCTATTCGGATGGAAATTGCTACCCTCAGGGTGATGGGTAGAGCAACTCAAGGAGTGCGCTTAATTAATCTAAAAGGGAATGACACCATTGCTGCTGTTGCAAAAGTAATGAAGGATGACGAAACTATCGAAGATGTAGCTGATCTGGATGTAAACGATGGCACTATAATTGAATAACTAATAAAAAGAAACCTTTATAATTGAACAATGAAAACACTACTACCCTTATTTTTTATTTTATTCCTGACACTAACTTACGGTCAGAAAAAAGAAATCAAAAAGGCAATCAAATTATTTGAAACTGGAGATGTCCAAGGAGCTTCAGCTACACTTGAATCCAGCGCTGCTCTTTTTGAAATTGCAGACGAAAAAGTACTGAGTCAAAAAACTTTTTTAGAAGGAAGAATTGAACAAGCGAACAAAAACTTTCAAGCTGCTTTTGACAAATACATGGACTACAAAAGTGCTGTAGGATCGGATGCCATATTGGAAACGCAGCTACAAAGCTTGTCTGCTGATGCCGTAAATAGTGCCATAGAGGACAATGAGCTTAAAAACTATCTGGAAGCAGCAAACAAATTATACCTCTCTTACAAAATCAATCCTGAAGTAAATGTGGACTATTTGTACTATGCAGCATCAAGTGCAGTCAACGGAGGGGAGTATGCGTTGGCATTGAAATATTATAATGAGTTAAAAGAAATTCATTACGAAGGAATTACAACTAAGTATTTTGCAAAGTCAGCAGAATCGGGTGAGGAAGTCGAACTTTCTGAAAGTGAGTACGCAATTTATCAGAAAACAAAAGATTATTCTGATTTTAGAGAAGAAGCCACCGAATCTAAATTCCCTGAAATCGTAAAAAACATTGCGTTAATCTATGCAGAACTTGGAGATAACAATAAGGCAATGGAAGCTGTGAAAGAGGCACGTGCCGAAAATCCTAAAGATTTAAATTTGATTTTAACTGAAGCCAACTTATACATTCAGCTAAATGAAAATAATCGTTTTGAGGAGCTCATGAAAGAAGCTATCGAACAAGATCCAAACAATGCAACACTTTATTTTAATTTGGGTGTGGTCAATTACCAAAATGGGAAAAAGGAGGAAGCAAAATCGTATTATGAAAAAACGATAGAGATTGATCCAAATTTTGAATCGGGTTATCTTAACTTGGTTTCACTCATTTTGGATGGGGAAGCAGCTCTAGTTGAGGAAATGAATGGTTTAGGAAATTCGAGAGCAGACAATGCACGCTATGATGTTTTGAAAAAAAGCAGAGAAGACATTTATAAAGAATGCGTACCGATTTTGGAATCCCTGATCGGGATCAATAAAAACGAAGAAGCAATCAAGACTCTCATGAATATATACGGTACTCTAGGCGATAACGACGGTTTCATGAAAATGAAGGCTTTAATCGAGTAAAGTTTGAATTTTAAATGAATCAAAAAACCCTCTTTTCAGAGGGTTTTTTTTATACGATTTTTTTGATAATTCTCAGCTTATGACTGTGTTTTTGAGTTTCAAAATTGTAGATACCCGTTTGATCAATACGGTCTATTCGAACCTTTCCATGAGCATGAATAATGTAGTGGTTTTCTAATAAAATCCCAACGTGAACAATATTGCCTTCGCGATCATCAAAAAACGCAAGATCACCCGCTTCACTTTCGTCGATAAAACTTAGCGTTTCTCCCAGATGAACCTGTTGGGATGCATCTCTAGGGAGGGAATAGCCATTCATCTTATAAATCATTTGAACCAAACCTGAGCAATCGATTCCCAGAGGGGTTTTGCCACCCCATAAGTAGGGTGCGTTAAGGTAGAGGGAAGCCGTTTTTATCAAATTGGTTTTATCCTGAGTCCCTTTTACTGCTTTACCTTTAAAGGTCTGATTCAGCATGGTAGCTGCAGCAACATTACTACCCATTACAACAGTGGTCAACGAATGATCCTCAGCTTCAATATAGTCAACTAATTGAGTACAGTACTTGGCGTTAGGACCCGAGATGTTTTCTGCTTCATTTTGAGAAATGATCCGCATTTGCTTTTTATCGATCCATCCAGAATAGTTGTCATGAAGGGTAGTGATTTGAAGCCAATCCTTTTTTTCAGAATTTATTTTAAAACAATCTCCATAAAGCAACTGGGATACCAATTCACTCTTGTGGCTGTTTTCTTCACGTATTGGTACAATACTTAAATGACAAATGCCGTACTTCAAAATTATATTTTAGAGTGAATAAAATAACTTGTTAGTTACAAAAGTAGGAATTTTAAAGCCAGTTTGAGGTCATCCCCATTAAAAATAGCCAAGATGAGAATTAGTTTATGTAGTTTTGAAACAAAAGATATTTTTTGAAATCACTTTGGAATTTTATCGTTGCACAGCAAGGGCTTTTGTATAAATCAGTACTGATTTTATCAAGCTCAATTTGCCTGTTGTATCTCTTCCCTCTGGGTGGCCAATTCAAATATGAATTTCAAAAAGGACGTATTTGGCAATACCCTTCCTATTACGCTCCTTTTGATTTCTCCATACTTAAATCTCCTTCCGAAATCGAAGCAGACAAAACCGCCGTTTTACGAAGTTTAAAGCCCTATTTAAGAAGTGATTTAGAGCTCAAGCAAAAGGTTTTAAATCAATATCCTGGAGCTTTTAGGGTACATTTTTCAGAAGAAACGGATCCTCTGGTATTGGATAGCCTGTATGAATTTGGCAAGACCTTACTTGGAGAGATATATACTTATGGAGTTTTACCGCCCAACTACATCCATCAAGGTAATCGAGAGATCTTATTAATTCAAGGAAAGATTGAGATTCCCTTGCCTATAGAGGCTTTATTCCGTCCAGATAACCTATCGGAATACCTTACAAAAATTCTTCCTGAGTCCATGCCAAAAAGGCTTGCAGAGAATTATAAAGATCTTTTTTTTGAATTGATTACTCCCAATATAAATTCGGATAAACTTTTTAATCAGCGGGCTCAAGAAGAAGTGTTACAAAATCTTTCCTTGTCCAGAGGGGGAATTGCGACAGGCGATTTAATTATCGCTGAAGGGCAAGTGGTAAACGAAACCAATTACGAAGTATTGAGTTCACTCCGTAATGAATTTTCCTTACGTCAAGGAGATCAAAACTCTTTTTGGGTCATTTTTGGATATTCCATTCTTATTCTTTTAACCTTTACCTTGTTACTCCTCTTTCTGCATACGTACCGAATTCAGATCTACGAGAACAATAGAAAACTGACGTTTATATTTTTTAATATTTTAATCATCATTATCGCTGTAACACTGGTTATCAGCTATGACACAGCCTATATCTTTGCCGTTCCTATATGTATCTTGCCTTTAATCATCAAAGCTTTTTTTGACGCTCGATTAGGACTTTTTACCCATGTCCTCACGGTCTTATTGATTGGATTTATTGTTCCAAATAGTTTTGAGTTTGTATTTATTCAAATTATGGCTGGGATCATTACTATACAAACCATCGCCCAATTGTATCGCAGGGCGAACCTCTTTATTTCTGTAGGTCAAATTGTTTTGGTGTATGGGATTGGGTATATAGCCTTTACTACTATTCAAGAGGGAAGTTTGATTCAAATTGACTTAACCCCTTTGGCTTTATTTCTGCTTAACGGTTTGTTGATGCTATTTGTCCAGCCCTTAATTTACATTTACGAAAAAGTTTTTGGTTTAGTTTCCGATGTTTCCTTATTGGAATTATCGGATACCAATACAAGTCTCTTAAAGACGTTAGCCGAGAAGGCTCCAGGCACCTTTCATCATTCGTTACAAGTTGCAAATCTAGCCGAAGCTGCCGCAATAGAAATTAGTGCCAACGCATTACTTATTCGAGTAGGTGCATTGTATCACGACATTGGAAAATTAGAAAACCCATCGTATTTTTCTGAAAATCAAGTGGGAACCTACTCACCACATGAAGAACTTTCCCCCAAACAAAGTGCAGAGATTATCATTAATCACGTAACAAAAGGAATTGAAATCGCTCAAAAAAACAAACTTCCAGACCGAATCATCGATTTTATACGAACCCATCACGGTACTTCAACTGTGTATTATTTTTACAAAAAGCAATTGGAACTAGATACTGAAACTCAAGCTTCTGATTTTGAGTACCCTGGACCTAAACCATTCTCAAAAGAGACCGCAATTTTGATGATGGCGGATGCTGTAGAGGCCGCTTCAAAAAGTCTGAAAAATCCGGACATCAATCAATTGGAGCATTTTATAGGGGATATAATTGAAGGAAAAATGAAAGCATTTCAATTTAATAACTCTAACATTACTTTATCTGAAATAGAGTCTGTAAAAAAGGTACTTTTTAAAAAATTAATCAACGTTTATCAACTGCGGATTGAGTACCCTAAATAATGTAAAAAAAGATTGCATTCTTTTTATCTATGCAGTACTTTTGTGCACTTTGTTTCCGGAGAGGTGCCAGAGTGGTAATGGAGCAGATTGCTAATCTGTCGACGGGTAACCGTCGCCAGGGTTCGAGTCCCTGTCTCTCCGCCATAGTAATCCCTATTACATTCGAAATCAATGTTTTAGGGATTTTTTATTTTTTTATTGTACGGTGTTTGTACGGTAATTCTATTTTAAAAGCTAAAACTTCTTAAGCACTCCTATTCCAAACACAGGGGCATGGGTTTTGGAAAACGGTTTTTCTGTTGGAATATGGGGTTGGTATTAGATATATAAGCTAATCTTTCTAAATTAGGGGTATTATTAACCATAAAAATTAATTACAATGAAAAAACTAATTCTATTATTGTGTTTTTTGAGTTATAACGTTCAATCACAATATATTCAATCTCGAGTTCTTAAAGTAAAGCCTGAAAACATGGATAAGTTCATGTCAGCAGTAGAAACAAAAACTAAAATGTATAATAGCAAGGAGGGACAAGCCCAATTTTTGACTTTCCAAATTTTAACTGGACCAGATGCTCAAAGTTTTGTTAGAATGCAAATTGCAAACAATATTGGTGAATTTGATACGGCTGTTAATAAGGAGGAATTAGACTTTTGGTGGAAAACTACTGGAAAACTCCACGAAGCTAAGGGTGCAAGAATTTGGAGTAGAAATGAAGACGCTAGTTTCATTCCTAATGATGCAAAACAAGTAAATCATAGACGTGTTTTACTTTATAAATTAATTCCTGGAAAAGAAAAAGATTTTTGGAATTATAGAATGAGAATTGTAAAAGCATTTCAGGATGCAGGATACACCCAAAGGGTTGGAACTGTTGAATGTCGATCTGGGTGCGATGGAAATTGGGTTATGATCAGATATTGGCACGAGAACTTTGAGGGTGAATTTAAAGATAATGAAGTACTATACCCTAAAGTAGTTGATTCTTACAATAAATTATTCGGAGAAGGATCAATGGAATATGATACTCAAAAATTAAGAGAGTCAGTATCTGAAAATAGAGTTAGACATCTAAAATTATTACCGAATTTAAGTTCTCCCAGAAATTAATACCCAAATTGAACCCTCCCCAGTGGAGGGTTTTTCTTTTACATCAATTCTTAATATCTTAGAAGAATTAATAACCATAAATCAATTAAAATGAAGAAAATAATTTTCCTTTTTGGCTTGGCATTAACAATAGTTTCTTGTGCACAACCAAAAAATGATGCTATAACCACAGTATCAAATCAAGATGAAAAAACTATGGCTGTGGCAAAACTAATGAAAGGTTATGTAGACAATAACTTTGATGGTGACATACTGTCTGATGATTGCATTGTAAGATTTAATAATATAGAGTTGAAAAAAGCAGATTTTATGGGTCTTGCACAATTTCACCATAGTATGTTTGACAATATAAAGTTTCCAGATGGTTGGATAGAAACAATTAGTTATCATGGAGAAAACTGGAAAGAGGGAAATGGAGATACATGGACTAATCAATGGACAGATTGGACAGCAACTTCAAAGATTTCTAAAGAAACTCATACAAATCGAAGCCATTTTAATTACAAATGGGAGAATGGAAAAATTGTAGAAGTGAATGCTCTTTTCTCCGATCTATGGTATGACAAAGAAGTAAAGTTATTCATGGAAAAACAAAACTAAATATTCAAGCCCTCCCAAGTGGAGGGTTTT
>Ga0213861_10001243_pt1 | contig 22568 bp, 15 predicted proteins | sample PICome_4_FD_160110 | JGI IMG/M metagenome (GOLD analysis project Ga0213861, IMG submission 160110) | Coastal seawater microbial communities near Pivers Island, North Carolina, United States - PICO131 | ecosystem: Environmental > Aquatic > Marine > Coastal | place: USA: North Carolina... | reverse complement strand
GGCGCCTAGGGAGGCCGGTGAAAGGGGGTAATGATGTGCATGAATGCTTCTAAATTCCTACCAAAACGTCTTGGCTCGTTAATCGCAGCTTTATTTTGGTCAGTGCTGCGACCCCAGATCGAGACTGCAGAATCAGATTTAGCTAACCCTCAACTTTTGTAAATTGGATATAATAATGAAACATACCAAGCCCAAGTTAAATTTAGTTCTCGCTACTGCTATGTTTGCACTTACTAGCACGGCGTATGTTAAAGAAACGAATGACTTTGCTTCATTCCCAGATTTTAATAGTAATATTCTCAGAGCGGATTTCGATTCCGAGAAATTGATGGCGCTTGAAAAGCGTATGCACAAATTCGTGGCTGATGGAGAAACCATGGGGATCGCCACTCTGCTCGTACGCAATGGCAAAGTTGCCAGCTATGCTCAGGCTGGTGTGCGTGACATTGTGAAAGGCAAGCCTATTAGTCAAGATACTATTTATCGTATTTACTCTATGAGCAAACCAATTACCGGTGTGGCGATGATGATGCTCTATGAGCAAGGTGAGTTTTCACTTTCTGACCCGGTCTCAAAATTCATTCCTGAATTTGAAAGCCTTAAGGTTGTAAAGAGCTATGAGAAAGATGGAAGCTTCGAGTTAGAGCCGCTTGAGCGGCAAGCAACTATGCAGGAGCTAATGAGTCACACCGGGGGCTTTGCCTATGGCTTCTCTGGCATGGACCCTTCAAACGCCGAGTACAGGAAACAAGATGTTTTAGGCTCATCTGATCTGCAAAGTCTTGTCAATAAAGTCGCAAGTGCTCCGCTAATGCACCAACCCGGCACCAAATGGGAATATTCAATTTCTGTTGATCTTCAAGGCGCTGTTATTGAGCGAATTACTGGTATGACCCTGAGTGAATATCTCGATAAGAAGTTGTTTACTCCTCTCGGAATGACAGACACAGCGTTCTACGTTTCCGCCGACAAGGCAGACCGCCTTGCCGATTTGTTTGCCTATCACCCAATTACACAAACTCTGCAGAGAATGCCGTTCAGTGAGCCAGATTACAATTTGTTGGGCGATATTTCGTACAGCAAAGAGACTCGTGGAATGGAGTCCGGCGGTGGGGGGCTCGTTTCAACCATGGCCGACTATGCACGATTCTGTCAAATGCTGATAAACGGCGGAACACTGAACGGTATTCGTGTCATTACCGAAGAAAGTGTTAAATTGATGAGTACCAATATATTGAGCTCGGGGCAAAAGGTAGACATTGATGGCGATCTTAGTAGTGCACAAAAGGACCGCCTTGGATTTGGTCTAAATTTAGGTATCATCATGGGTGCAGAATCTAACAAATCGAAATATGGAGACGGTAGCTATTACTGGGGGGGCGCGGCGGGTACCTGGTTTTGGATTGATCCAGTTAATGACCTCTTTTTCATCGGGATGATCCAGCGCTTTCCTAAAGGCCCACAAAGCGAAAATCCCGATTTTCGAGGAGTCTCTCACGAGTTTGTATATGATGCGTTAGTGCACTAAGTTATAGATCATTCAAAGACATATTTCGTGTGGATGTGAGAAGCGATTCACATGAACCAACAAAGCGTCGATTGCAAAAATCACACGGTCTAGCAGGCTAAAAGCCATAATACCAACTATGACGCCTGCATTGAGAGGTGAGCAAAGTGAAAAAGCGTCACTCTGTCGCGCTCGTGATTCAGCGAGCCGGATAGTTAAGGGAATGGCAGTATAGGTCGCAGAGAGATAGCTGCGTATTTTTGATATTGGTTGTAAAACATAATACTTCGCAAGTGGCGCAAGTGGAATGTTGAAAACTTGTAAGTCGATGGCTATTTCAGTAATAGCCTGCGGCCTGTCAGCAACATCATGGTCAGAGTAGCTTCTTTCTTTTGGGTTTTGTGGCGCAGTTTTTTTGGACTGGAGCGAGGTTTAAGTTGCTATATAGCCCAATGCTTTTCGCTCAATAAGCCCTTATAGGAAAAAAGCTTTTTTCCTTAGAATGATCTGGTGCCCGCCCATCAGCATCGGCAAGCTGACACAAACCACCGAGGCCACAAAAGGTATTCCATAACTAATGAATGGAAGTTCAACCAAATACCCGGACACAAAAACTGTCAGCAAGCCCATGTAAGACCAAACCAGTGCTAAAAAATGCCAGTAGCGCCAGTTGAGCTGGCTTTTCCATAGGGTGAGGCAAAGCAACGCGCCCAAGCTGAGGGCTAAAAGACTGTAGGCCAGAACGTGAAACGGCCCAAAATGAAAGAGCTTGACCAAGAGTAGAGCCATTACATTGATGAGCAACATTAGTGGGATATATAAAAGCGTAGCGACCTTTGAAATCTGCTTAGATCTTGTTTGAAAAAGAACATAGCCTCCCGCTAATATCGCCAAAATAGTAAGTACAGTATGGATGGTTCCAAACATAGAGAAGAATATGACCATTTGTCTCAAAGACCTTTTTGTTGCGCCGCTAGTGCTATGGCTAAACTCAGACTCGACCTTGATGAAAATGCGGCGGGCTTAAAACGCGGCGATTGACTGTAGGATGTAATGTTATTATAAGTATTATATAATAGATAAGCAATTATGGTTAAAAAGACCCCCATAGCTCCTTCAATTTACTGGTTTCAAGGTAATTCATATGCCCGCTTATCGTCCATTCTTTTCCACATTCGTATTTTGCACCCAAGTTCTATTGCTAGCATTCAGCGCTGCACTTGCCGCGAATGACGATGCCAGCACCCGCCAAGAACTGGATTTTAATTTCGATTGGAAATTCAGTCTGGGTGCACAGAGCGGTGCGCAAGCGCCAGAGTTTGACGACAGTAGTTGGCGCGAGCTTCGCTTACCCCATGATTGGAGCATCGAGGCGGAGTATTCACAAGAGAATACCGCGGGTGCAACAGGGTATCTGCCAGGTGGCCTGGGGTGGTATAGAAAGCATTTTGCTACACCAGAGCTGGCAAATGGCGAAGTAGCCAAAACCCAAATTTTGTTCGACGGAATCTACAATCACTCAGAGGTTTGGATTAATGGACATTCACTCGGCTATCGTCCCTTTGGCTATGTGGCTTTCTATTATGACCTCACACCTTTTCTCAATACAGATGGCAGTGACAATGTGATTGCTGTGCATGTTGATCGCAGCCGCTATGTGGACTCTCGCTGGTATACGGGCTCTGGCATCTACCGCAATGTAAAGCTTGTCATCACAGGCCAAGTGCATGTGCCAATTTGGGGAAGTACTATTTTAACTCCGGAAGTTACGTCAGAGCGTGCCAAGGTGCTTATAAGTACGGAACTACGAAATGATAGCGCGCAAGCCAGGGTGCTGAATGTTTCAACTACGCTACTCGATGGCTCGGGTCTTAACGTTGGTAGGGATATGAAGCGTCTGGAAATTGCCGCACGCAGTACCGAATTACTTCGCCAAGAGGTTATTGTGACTAATCCGCAGCTTTGGGATATTGATAATCCTAATCTATATTTCGCTCAGACAGAGGTTCGAAGTGAGGAACAGTTACTTGATTCTAAGAGTACCCGTTTGGGTATTCGTTCCTTAAGAAATGACGCCAAAACTGGTTTTTTTCTAAACGGCAGAAATGTAAAAATCAAAGGGGTTAACCTTCATCATGATGCTGGTCTAGTAGGAGCTGCGGTACCTCTAGGAGTTTGGAAGCGCCGTTTGGAAGCTTTGAAAGAAGCGGGGGTGAACGCAATACGGACTGGTCACAAACCCGCCTCCAAAGAATTTATTGAACTGTGTGATGAGATGGGTTTCTTGGTTCAGCAAGAAACTTTCGACGAGTGGGAAAGACCCAAAAACAAGCGTAGAAACGGTCGTCATCAGGGAGAGATTGATTATATCGAGCAAGGCTACAGTGAATTTTTCACTGAGTGGGCTGAAAAAGATCTCACTGCCATCATTAGGCGAGATATTAATAATCCATCTATTTTTCAATGGAGTATTGGTAATGAAATTGAATGGAGCTACCCAAGATACATTCCCGCTACCGGTTATTTTGGCAAAAACGGCAAGTCTAAGGGGGCAATCCATAAGGAACCCCCGATAACTCCGGAGCAGAGTAAAGCGGTGTTCAATAGCTTAAAAGTTGAAGAACCAACCCTCGCAGGGACTGCCCAGCGTTTGTCAAAGTGGCTGCGAGCACTTGATACCAGTCGGCCTGTCACCACTAATATGGTGCTGCCATCGGTTAGCTTACATTCAGGTTATGCCGAGGCCGTGGATATCGCTGGTTTCAGCTATCGTCGATCGATTTACGATTATGCTCGCCGGCACTATCCCGAAAAGATGGTGATGGGTACTGAAAACTTTGTTCAGTGGGCTGAGTGGGAAGCCGTGCTGGATAGGCCTTTTGTGGCGGGTATCTTTGTGTGGACAGGCATAGATTATCTAGGCGAGGTGGAAGGCCGCTGGCCGTCCAAGGGCGCACCCAGTGGCATGTTGGATTTTGCGGGTTTCAAGAAGCCCAGCTACCATATGATGAAATCGATCTGGAGCGAGGAACCCCATATTTATATGACTACGGCCGATCTTGGTGGTTCGATCTACCGCGTAGAAGACAATCAAGTAGTCGAAGAAACGGAGGGCCAGTGGAAGCGGAGGAGCTGGGGATGGCACGACGTTAATACGCATTGGAACTATAGCCCCGGTCAAGACATTGTGGTTGAGGTGTATACCAACCAGGCAGAGGTGGAGTTGTTCCTCAACGGCAAGTCGCAGGGCGTAAAGCGTTTGGTCAACAACGATGATCACATTTTAAAGTGGGCGGTGGCCTACGAGCCGGGTGAGCTGAAGGCGATATCGGTGGTGACCGGTGTGGATGTCGGTACAAGCCTTCATTCTAGTCTGGAGCCTGCGGCTATTGTTCTGAGTGTTGATCGAAAACGCTTGGATGCCGATAGCTACGATGTCGCACATATCACCGCACAGGTAGTTGATAAAAACGGTGTTGCGGTAACGACTCAGGAGCGAAAGTTGATCTTTGATATCGATCCAAAACTTCAGTCGTTGGGGGTAGATAACGGCGCGAAAGATAACGTTCAGCCCCACAAGACCAATGAAATTACCACCCGTAATGGTCGAGCTCTATTAATTGTGCAAACTAAAGCCAGTGTTGGTGATGCGACCATTAATGTCAGTGCCGATGGTCTTAAAGGTACTGAGCTTGGTTTGAATATAGAGGCAATTAGCGTTTTTAACAGTAAACCTTAGCGGATTGACCCATAGAGATGCTGGGGGAAATGCTGTAGCCAAGCGTTTGGATGAAGGGCGCTATTGTAGGGTATCTATAATAAAGAGTAGCTTGTATACTCTGTTTTGCACGTTCTGATTTGGTGGCCGGTTAGAGTATGTAACTCATGAACATGGGTTACCTGGCCTTGATAACGACAGTCGTGATTTGTTGCAAGTGTCCTCGGTTGATATCCAAAGTGGATTGGTCTCTGTAGTGCAGAATGAGCTCGTCAGTCTTGGTGTTTTTGAATGTCTGCCTTATCAGCTGACCGATGATCAGGTGATATCTGAGTTAAAGCAAAAAGGTTGAAGGTATCAATGAGAAGTAAAGGGTAAAGGGTAGGCTAAAAAGTTAGCACGTCTACCGATTGTATTACCCCTTTGATCGATTGAGCAATTTCGTGACGCTTCGCGATAGAAGATATCTGTTTACCTGACGCAGGTAGAAAAGTTTAAAAGTTCCCTGATAAAGACACGAAATAGAACAGGAACAGAGAACACTGACCCCATTACTCTTTTTAACAATCACAAATAGTTGAGAACAAGATTATTATGTCCGATAAACCTAACAATACCAACCAAGGTTCTGATTCGCTGAACGAGATACCATCAGTTGATTGGCTTGATCTTGAACGCAACCGGGATAAGTTTTTTAAAGATCTTCGTTATGCGCTGGAAGAATGCGGATTTCTAATCCTAATCAATGCGCCCGGCTTTGAGGACGAGTTCCAGCAGCGAGCGTTCACCGAAGTTAGGAAGTTTTTTGATTCACCCATGGACTTTAAGCAAGCATCATCCATTGCAAATAGTCCTTATGTTCGAGGTTATTCTTCACCGAGGCCGCCAGATTCTGGCCGTGCTCAAGTGATTGAAAGCTTTCAGTACGGATTTGATGAGGCGCCACTCTGTGCTCACGACGACGAGTCTCAGCCTATCCACGAACGATTTTTTCGAGGGCCTAATACGTGGCCAGACTCAGAGAGGTTGCCCGGCTTCAAGCCAACGCTGAACGAACTCAACTCGGCCTATCATCGTTTGACATTGCAACTGGGCGAGCTCATCGTTGAGTCGCTCGGCGAGGATCCTGCCGAATTCCGACAATATTTTAATCTCGACGAACCCTACCTTTTTGCGAGCTTGAACCACAACTTCAGCATGGACGCCATCCTAGCGGATAAGCGAGATCTGATTCGTGATGAGTATGCTAAATTTTCGAGCGCGGTTACAGGCGCGCACATTGACGGACCTCCCTTTGTGGCCTTGTTAATCAATGACCGACCTGGGCTCCAGGTGGTCGCCGGTGAAGGGCAGTGGATGAACGCTCCTGTGACCTGTCGCACGGCAGAGGGAGACTACAATGTGCCGGTAGTGCCGGGCTCTGTGGTAGTCAATACTGGAGGATCCCTGATGCATCTTAGCGAAGGACGTTACTCGGCCACTGTCCACCGAGTGAATACCACCATGATTCCTGATGGGGATACACGTATATCGATGCCTTACTTCCTGCTGCCAACGATGCAGGGGGACCTGATACCGTTTGGTAAGTCTGGCGCTTCAACTAATGACGACGTGGGTTACAATGCGGGTCGTAATCGTGGGGCTAATGCGGCTGCTAATCTCATGAGAACCTATCCCAAATTAACAGGCCGTTGGTGGGAAAAAGAGTTTGCAGCATTGAGAGCTGCACAGCAGCAGGAAGAGGTGGCCGAAACAGAGGCTGCTTTTAAATTGGCAGCGGAACGCGGCGATCGGTTTCAAGAAAAGTTGAGTGGTTCTTAGTGACGTATTAAAGGTGATCTAACCCAACTGAAGTTCGACAAATCGTCGGTAGGCGCCGCTCGGGTTCTGCATTAGTTCTTCATGACGCCCAGATTCGACAATCCGGCCGTCATCGACCACACAGATCCGATCGGCCATGCGGATGGTGCTAAGGCGGTGGGCGATCACAATCAGGAGGCGCTTTTCGCGCTCCGCCTGTAAGGCTTGCACCAAGGCGTTTTCTGTTTCCGGGTCCAGTGCTGCGGTGGGTTCATCAAGCACCAGTACCGGCGACTGGCTAACCAATCCTCGGGCAATCGCCAGACGCTGTTTTTGCCCGACAGATAGGGTGTCGCCGTTACTCCCTAGAAACGTGTCGAAACCCTCTGGAAGATCGCGGATAAACGACAGCGCACCTGCGCTTGCTGCGGCAGAGGTAAGGTCTGCATCGCTGGCGCCTGAGTTACCTAGGCGGATGTTGTTCGCCACTGTATCGTTAAATATCGCCGGTTCTTGAAAAACGAAGCTTACGAGGCCGCGTAGATTCTCGACTGACAGCTGGCGAGTGTCGATGCCATCGAGTAACACACGCCCCGAGGTGGGCTGTATAAATGCGGGGATGAGATAAGACAGCGTCGTCTTGCCTGAACCGGTCGTGCCAACCAGAGCTATCATCTCGCCCACTCGGGCATCTAGGGAAACACTATCAAGTACAGGTGTTCCATCTGGATAGGTGTAGCTGACCTGTTCAATCTTCAGTCCTTCACGCACAGTTTCCAGTGTCTTATTACCATGGCGTTCATGGTCTGCTTGCTGATCAATGATCTGGAACACCCGACGCATGCCGACGAGATTGTCTTGCAGTTTGAACCACAGTGCGCCAAGAGCCAGAGTACTGAGTAGCAACTGCCCAAAGAAGACATACAGAGGACCTGCATCCCCCGGTGACATACGACCGTCAATGATGGCCTCAGAGATGTCGAAGAACACGTACAAAATTAGGCCGCAGGCGATCGCGGCTTGCAGGCCGACTAAGATCACGTTCATCCACACAAATGACCGGTATCGGCTGAACGACTCATTGCTATCGCGCTTGAACTCATCGCGCTGCCGGTCGTTCGCTCCGAGGCTCTGCACGGCGCGTATATTAACCAAACCCTCTTCGGCGGTCGCGGTTGTATTGGCACCGGCTTTGCGACTCGCCAGCGACCTGCGGCGGGTAGCACTGGTCATCAAAAGTGAGGATATCAGTAGCATGGGTACGGCGAGCCAAGCCAACAGTATCAGCGATGGTACGGATGCATAGCTGTATTGCATGGTCCAGATAACAACTGCGATGAGGAAGATATTGCTCAGCGGCACAACCAATATGTCGTAACAAACTTTGGAGATGGCTGGCGTGTCATACATCACGCGATACACGGCATCCCCCACACTTTCGTCACTGAATCGGTTCATAGGTAAGGCCAACAGGCGCTGGAATACCAAACTGCGTAACCGGTGATTAAAGCGGTGGGTAGTCTTCAGTTGGAAACGGTATTCAAACAGACCGAGCAGACCACTCACCCGGCTGCTAGCCTCGTTCGCCAGGTTTTCACTCTGAGTGGCGGTATCAAGTCCCTGCGCTAGGTTGCCATCAGCGGTATCACGAGAGCTACCGTTCCCAAATGAGCCAATCAGGACGATACCAAAGCAGCTTACGGCGATGACCACCCAGACAATTTCCAGCGGGGTCATGCCGTGCAGTAGGTCGACAAAGGGTTGAATATAGGGCGGAAAGGGGGTGGGTGAGTAACCGACCGGCAGCCCCATAATCACGTAATCTATGAGGATTTTTAGTGGCCAGGGCAGGAGTAGGATCATCGCAATGCCGATGAAGCTGAGGATCAGTTGAATCAAGATCTGTGGCCAGTACGGCCAGACAAAACGTAGCGAGCGGGCGACAAGGTTCAGCGTCTCGCGGGTGCTGATTGGTTCTGCGCTCATATTTTCTTTATCACTCAAGGCTTTTTCTCCATTGGTATCCCGGCTTCAGCTTCGACAAATGACCGATAGGTGTTGTTGTCTTGGAGTAACTGATCGTGCGGTCCAAAGGCTGCAACATGGCCGTCGTGCAGGTACAGCACGTTGTGTGCCTGGCGGATGGTCGACAACCGATGAGTGATCAAAAACACGCAGCGAGATGCACCCCATTGGCGCAGATTATCCATTACCCGAAATTCGGTCTCCGCATCGAGGGCAGCCGTGGGCTCGTCCAGTATTAGTATTGGCGAGTCCTTGACCAATGCTCGAGCGATAACAATGCGCTGACGCTGACCGGTCGACAGCTTGGTAGCGCGTTCACCGAGTGGGGTGTCATAGCCCTGTGACAACTGGTCGATGAATTCATCAGCACATGCGATTCGAGCGGCGGCGATCACGGCGTCCCGATCGGCTTCCGGTACTGCGTAGCGAATATTTTCTAGCACAGAAGCGGTAAATAAGATGTTCTCTTGCGTGGCAATTGAAACCTGACGGCGCAGTGATGCAACCGTGACGTTATTGACTGCCTTGCCACCCACTGCAATGGCGCCGGTTTGGGGATCGGCAAGCCGAAGCAACAGGGACATTAAGGTCGACTTACCTGTGCCCGTGGGACCAACAATTGCTGTGATCTGACCCGTAGACGACGTAAAGTTGACGTTGGATAGGACGGGGCGCATTCGGTCGTAGCCGAACGTTACATTTTGAAAGGTCACGCCGTCCCCGATATCGTCGAGGTCGCTGGCATTGGGGGCATCCATTATTTCCGGTTCGAGATCAAGGATCTCGAATACGCGGTTGAGTCCAACAGCCATGTCTTGGGCGCGTCCCCAGATCGTGATAAGCGATTCCAGCGAGCCCACGCTGTCGTTGATGCGGGTCGACGCCGCAGTGAACGAACCAAGGTTCCATACGGCAAAGCCGAAACCGAGGAGTAGATCCCGTGCGTAGGTGGACGCTTCCGCATTGGCGTAGAGCGCGGTGATGGATTGGGTCGTAATAACCGCTAGACCCGCGACTACGAATGCTAGGATACCCAATACTGTGAGCAAGACTCTGGCTTCAAACGCCGCGGCAAAGGCATCTTCGGACATCTGTTTGAATCTAGATTCACGCTGGCTTTCGTTTCCAGTGGCCTTAATGACGCGGATGCCGACCATGCTCTCCTGTATCCAGGATGTCAGTTGGCTGTTGCGTTCTCGGGCACGTCGGAAGGCAACCCTTAGCGGTGATGAGAAATAGCGTCCAAGGAACAGCACGGGGACTAATGTGATGCCTAGTATCAGTGATAGCCAGGGGTTGAATGCGGACACCACCGCAAGGCCGAATAGGTAGCGCCCCAGGAACATCAATGGATCCAGGAAAATCGATCGGATGATCGATGTCACCATGGCGCTGTCTTGGTAGATCCGGTAGATCGCGTCGCCCGTTTGCGTCTGGCTGTGGAATGCTAGGGATTGCATCTGCAGCTGATCGATGAGGCGCACACGCATCAACTGATTTATGCTCTGAAAAATCCAGACGCTATACTGGTAAAGGAGCATACCACCGATAAGTACTAATCCGACCATGGGAATCATGGACCATATTGCGAGTTGGGGTAGCTGCCGCCGAGCGCTCGCGGATAGTTCCTCCACCTCGACAAACACCGCCGGATCGAGACCATAAATACGGGCATGCAGAACCCCGAGTGGCTGACCACCGATGATGCCACTATTCACGAGCCCGGTGATGACGAAGCCAAGAAAGGTAGTCACAATAAAAACCAGCGCTGAGCACAGAACAAAGATGATTAGGTGACGGGTCAGCGGCTTGATGAAAGGCCAGGTGCGTAAAAAAATCTGCACAACGCGACCAAAGTCAAGATCGTCGGCGACGGTCGTGCCGCTTGCAACTTTGCTGTCAACGGAAGGCTGCGACCCCTTACTGGTATTGGCCATTCTTCCACCCCATCAGCCGCTTATGCGACAAAATTAAGTTGCTCGTTTCCGGTCTATCCCGATGGTTATCCATCAATCACAGTCCTATATTAATGCCCATGAGGTCTTCAAGGCGCCTCAATAAATTCTCTTATCAGGCGATTTACCTTATCCGGAGCCTCCAGTGGAGGCCAATGCCTCACACCCGGTAGGACTTCGATCCGTAGATCTTTTGCATAGTTGGGTAGTTGGTCTATAAAGGCGGGGACGAAGGTAGTGTCGTCCTCGCCCCAAATCAGCATGCTCTCTACCTCTGTGCTGGCCTTGGTTGAAGGCCAGAAATCATCATCTGTAATCTTGTCCAGCTCAGGGATATTAGCCTGATACCATTTGATGCCGCCGACTACAGCCCCGGGCCGAGTCAGTGCGGTTTTGTATAGTTCACCCTCTGACGCTGAGATCAGGCCGCGATTGACCATGCTGCCATAGGCAAAACTTGCCATTCGGTTGGCATATTTCTCGTCTACAGTTTGGTTCTGAGCAGCGTCCTTTAAACGAGCGATATAAGTGGATGCCTTGCGTTGATCTGGGTTGGAGCGGAGTAATTCAAGAAACAAATTGGTGGGTGGCGCATTTAACACCACTAGCTTATCTAGACCCTGAGGATACTGTTGGGCATATGACCAGGCTAGGGCGCCGCCCCAGTCATGACCCACAAGCACAAAGCCTTCATCGCCTACTAGTGCCTCGACCAATGCCTTGAGCTGTCGTGACAAGGCGCTAACATGATAGGGCGCTAGCTCATTGGGTTTAGCCGATAGATTGGCGCCCAGACCGTCCACTGCCACTACCCGATAGTCCGCGGCTAAGTCCAACAGCTGATTTTTCCACATGTACCAGTAGGAGGGAAAGCCGTGATAGAACAGAATCAGTTTACCGGTGCCAGCGCTGACATAGTGCAGTCGCTGATCATCAACATCAATGCTGTGGTCAGAAAACTGTAGCGCCGGATCGCTGTTATGTTGGTTGATAAATTGTACTGATGGGCTTTGTATTGGAACCATTTCGGCCGTCAGCGAGACTGACCAGAGTATAAGTAGCATGACGCCAATAACGCGAGAACCTGTCATAGGGGAAAGATGCTGTGTCCACCGTCTATAGCGATTGTTTGGCCTGTCATATAGTTACTATGACGGGACGCCAAAAAGACTGCAATCCCCTCCATATCCTCGCTGGTGCCTAGACGGCCACCAGCCACACGCCTTTTGGAGCCCTCTTTAAAGGCCTTGGGTGCGGCTGCCGTAAGATCTGATTCAATATAGCCGGGTAAAATTGCATTGGCGGTAATGCCATTAGCGCCCAATTCCACAGCCAGTGCGCGGATCAAGCCCACCACCGCAGCCTTGGTAGTTGAGTAGGATGCCTGGAAGCCCATGCCCATCAGTGCGGCGATTGATGAGGTTACCAGTAACTTACCTGGCGCTTTGCGCTCTATTAAGTGGGCGATAACTGGGCGAAAAGTGTGTACCACGCTGGTGACGTTCATATCCATGACTCGATTCCAGTTTTCACTGTCTGTTTCATGCAGCCTGCCCGGTTCGCCACCACCACCGGCGTTGGCAAAGCAGGAGTCTACTTTGCCAAAATGAGCCAGGGTATCAGCAAAGACTTGCTTGACCATAGCCTCATCGGTCACGTCACAGACAAAAGCATGCACATTGCCGCCCAGGCTCTTGAGCTCATCAACCGCGGTCTGATTTTTTTCTGTATTGCGACCCCAGAGAGCAACGGCAGCGCCTGACTTCACAAGTCCCCGGGCATAGGCCAGGCCGATTCCGCCATTTCCACCCGTGACCAGTGCTACATGACCTTCTAAATTAAACATTAAACAACTCCTTTGGATTCTGGTTATAGGCCCTTTAACTAAGGCCGATTCGGTACTTTCCATCGACAGATAGTTATTGAGCTGCTTTATAATGTGCCCAGCGACTAAAAACAGCTAGGACTAATAGTTATTAACTATTTGAATAATAACTGCGAATACAGTATATGCAAAGATTTTAGGCCATTTTTTGCCTAAATTTTGTATATATAACTAAATTATGTGGGTAATATTGAATTATATTGTAAATTAAGTATATTGGAATGGTAATTGTAGTTATTTAAACTGCTTTACTGACTAAATACGTAATAAAGGCTAAAGCACAGACGTTTTACTACCCGAGGTTAAGCAGGAGCAATGACAGTTGTGAGTCCGAAGGTAAAAATGCTGGCCTGTACCTTGACCAACTTGAACTTTTGATGCTCGATCCAGCGCTCGCCTATTGCCTCTCAAGGGTGGTTTGTAAGCGACTTAACGTAAACTCCGAAAAATGCATCAGGTTAGGTTAAGATCTGATAAACGAGTATAAAGATGATCACACCCAAACACAGTTACGCTGCTTCAAACATTCTTCCAAATACCAATTTGGGTAAATTTCTGATCGGGGTCTCAGTTGCGATCCTCTGTGCGACCTCTGTGGCCGAGGAGAACTCTGCAATTGAGGCTATTGATGCAGACTATGTCCTTGGTAAGCAGTTATATCAGGCTCGATGTGTCAGCTGTCATGCCGGTGCTATGCTCAAGGCGCCGAAAATGGAGGTACTAAAGCTTCATCCGCCCGGGCATATTATTCAATCGCTCACCAGTGGTGTGATGAGTACCACTGGACTGTCGCTATCGGCTAGCGAGATGCAGCAGGTGGCTTATTATATAACCGGAAAAATGGCGTCAGACAAAACAGCTGATTTGTCTGATGCCTTCTGTCTTGCAGATGTTCCGGCTAAAACCAGTTCTCCAGCCAGTGCCCAATGGGCAGGTTGGGGTGGCGAGCTTGATAGTCAGCGCTTTCAGGCAAATGAAACCAGATTAAACAAACAGACTGTCAAAGACCTTGAGCTGAAGTGGGCCTTTGCCTTCCCTGATGCCAGTAGGGTGAGATCCCAACCTACCGTGACAGAAAGTATGACTTACATAGGGAGTCAGGATGGGACTGTGTACGCCTTGGATACAGATACTGGCTGCATTCGTTGGACCTTTCAGGCTGAGAATGAGGTTCGCGGCGCCATCAAACTGCAGGGTGATCAGGCTGCTGGGGAAGCCAGACTATTGTTTGGTGACTACAGGGCCAATGCCTATGCGCTAAATGCAAGGACCGGAGCATTACTTTGGAAAACCAAGGTTCACAGCCACCCTCTAGCGAGCGTTACTGGCTCGGTGAATGCTGACAATAAAAGAGTCTATGTGCCCCTGTCATCGTCGGAAGTTGTGCCTGCGGCTCAGTCGACCTATGCCTGCTGTACCTTCCGCGGCGCCTTGGTTGCACTCAATCTCGAGGACGGCAGTATTGCCTGGCGTACCTACACTACAGATAAACCCGAGCGCCTGGGTAAAAATGCCGTTGGTGCAGATCGCTTTGGCCCCTCGGGAGCGCCTATCTGGTCTGGCCCTACGCTGGATACCAAGCGCAATCTTGTCTATGCGACCACCGGACAAAACTACTCGTCGCCAGCCACAGGAACTAGTGATGCGGTAATAGCCATGGACACCACAACAGGTGAAGTGAAGTGGGTGTCTCAGGTGACCGCCAACGATGCCTGGAATGGTGCCTGTGGCTTCACAATGATCAACTGCCCAGAGGAAGATGGACCAGATTATGATATTGGCGCCTCAGCAATTTTGGTGACCTTAAAATCTAACCGAGATCTCTTGTTGGTGGGGCAAAAATCTGGACTCACCTATGCTATGGATCCAGATCAGCAGGGCAAAATAGTCTGGCGTCAAAGAGTAGGTAGTGGTGGCACTATGGGTGGCGTACACTGGGGTATGAGTAGCGATGGTGAGCGCCTTTATGTGGGGGTGTCTGACCTTCCCACTAAGAATCGCTATAACCAAGGCGATCCCTACCCTGGAGTACATGCGCTGGATCCAGAGACAGGGGAATTTTTGTGGCGTAATGTCCTTCCATCTCTGTGTCCTGAAGACATCAAGTTTGACTGTTTTCAAGGTATTTCTGCCGCAGTGAGCAGTAGTCCTGGTCTGGTATTTGCCGGTGGCATGGATGGTCGGCTGCGCGCCTTTGATGCCAGCAGTGGCGATACTCTCTGGACTTACAATACCTATAGAGAATTTACAGCGGTCAATGGGCTGAAGGGTCAAGGCGGCTCAATTGAGGCTGACGGTCCAGTCATTGCTAATGGTCAGCTGTTTGTGACCTCTGGTTATGATAAGTGGGCTGAAATGCCAGGCAACATGCTGTTGGTATTTTCTCTCCCCAATTAAACCTTAACTGTTACGGAAATCCTTATGAACCTTGTCAGCAAATCTGTACTGTTAATCGCCGCTCTAAGTATTGGTCTATATCTAATTTTGCAGCCAACGAGCCCAGTAGATTTGGATGAAAAAGCAACTGTCGCCGATGCCAGCACCAGTGTCATTGGGTTAAACCATATTGGACTGTCGGTAAGAGATCTGGATGTTGCGCTGGCGTTCTATCAGGGAGCCACTCAGTTTGAGTTGTTGCGACGAGAGTCGGTGAGCGTTAATGAACAGGCCAGCAAGTTATTTGGTCAGGACAACATTGCCTATGAGATAGCTGTTCTTAGGGGGCCCAATATGCTGTTGGAATTAACCCAGTTCGAGGGTAACCAGGGCATCCCTGTAGGCAATATGCCACCCGAGGGACCAGGTATGACTCACACCTGTTTTCAATCTCCTAACTATGACTCTGGCTGGGACAAGTTTGTGGCAATGGGCATAGATCCTCTGTCCCGCGGTGATCAACCCATTGATCTTGGTGGCTATGGCATAACCTATGGCTATGCCTATGATCCCGACGGCAACATGATTGAGCTCGAACAGCTGGATGGTGAATTGTTAGAGCGCGCAGGTTACGGTGGCAGCGGGCAGAATTTGGATGGAAATCTATGGATGTCTCAGGTGGGTTTGGCGACCCATGATATTGAAGGGCTGATTGAGTTCTATCAAATGGTATTAGGGTTTAAGCCCTACAGATACGCCCATGTTACTGATAATCCCAGACTCGACGATATAGTAAATATAGATAATGTCGACTTAATTGGTGGCTGGTTTAAATTAAATCAGGCATCCAAGGTGATCGAGATTTGGCAATATGTCAGCCCGGAGACGCCAGAATTTACTGGTCAGCGCGCTGTGACTGCGCTGGGCTATTCGTTCTCTATCGAGGTTGCAGATATTCAGGCAGAGTACCGGCGTCTGACTAGTCTGGGATTAGATTTTGTAAGCGAGCCTGTTGAGCTGGATGATTTCTGGCAAGTCTACAGCCGAGATCTGGATGGTAATATCTTTTCCCTGCGTCAGGCGGTTGATCCTCAGTCACGCCTCTCGGTGCGCAAGCTGGATGCCTGGGGCGCTAGGTAGCTGACCACTGCCAAGTGAGATTGTCGAAAGTGGCAGTGCAAAAATAACAGGCAGATTTTTCATGTTCCCAACTCGCTTTCTCGTTGTTATTGCCGAGACAGCTTTTATGGTTGCAATAGCTCCAAAGACCTCAACCCTTGGCTTTTATTGAATTTCTGGTCAATAGCATTTTGATGCTGCCTGCGTGATTACTAAGACGGTATCGGAGATCGTATCAAGCTGCCACTAACCTGTTTAGATAGCTTTATTACGAGGGCGTTTGAGTAGTGTTTTTAGAGAGGTCTCGTATCTTTTCTGAATAGCCTGATAGCTGCCCAAAATCATGGCCACAGTAATATCTTCTATCGTCTGCAGGTTGATGTCGTTATGGATAAGATATTGCCCCGCAGCGGTTGGCATGCCATAGGAGATGTCTACTGTAGCTCTAGCCACTTCCATGTCTATATTGAAGTTGTCACAGAGTATTTCGGCGAGATAGTTTACCGCTGGATCTCGACCATATTTGTTGGGGTCGCCACTATTGGCCACAGAGGGCTCCAGGGATAGACGTTCAATGATAAGTCCGCGATCGCTGATGTAGGAGAGATATACCTTAGTGACCCGGCGGACCATTTGCTCCAGTGTCTCTGCGCTTTCAGCAGCTTCTAGCTGGACTCTACGTAGATGACGATATTCGCGCGTTAATAATGTTTGTAAAAGCAATTTAACGCTGGGGAAGTAGTTGTACACCAACGCCTTACTGATTGCTGCTTCAGTACCTAAGCGCTCCATAGTCACAGCGGACACACCTTCCTCTCCCACAAGCTTGGCCGCACAGTCCAGAATCATATTTTTTCTGGCTTTTGGCGATAGCCGGGTTCGGGTTTTCTTGGTCGTGTCGGATTTACTCATAGCTCTAACATTAAATAGCGAGAAACAACCTTATCAGCTGTTGCGGGGCTATGCCAGCCCATCTTATGGTTTATCTCTAGTCGTAAGCCAGCGCAATGCTGTCTTCACAGGGGTTACACCGTAAAGAGTGGCCGCTGAACTCAAATTTCTGTAGGCGCAGGTCATGGATTTTGCTTCTGTGTCATTTTTACGTACATTATCGTTTAACTATTGACCCTATGCTTAGTAGAATTTTATAAATCTATCGTAAAACCATCAAATTCAGCAGATATAATCTCTTTACTCAGGTATGTGCTTAGCTCTTGGCAGACTATTGCTGCAAATATTTCTATTAAAGTGACCTAATTAAGCCATTAAATGCAGGGGTTTAAGGTTTTTCTACAATTTTTCGAATCGAACTTTAATTCTGTTGGAGCACTATTGACGATTACTTCAATAAGAATTACTATAAAGATTATCGGGTTCGGATACGACAACGATACCAATAGCTTATTGACAATAATGATCGATTCAAAAACTTTCGTTATATCTTAAATATAAACAACTAATAAAACTAAATTGGGGACATAAGAATATGAAATTGCTTAACATAGTGCGTTTTAGCGCGCTCTCCGCAGCAGTACTAGCAGCCAATACCGGCCTAGCCCAGGAGGAAACGTATCGCGGGCTGGAAGAAGTATTGGTAACCGCTCAAAAGCGAACAACGACTTTGCAAGATACTCCAGTAGCTGTATCTGTAGTTTCAGGAGAATTGCTGAAACAAAAAAGTCTTGACGACATTCAAGAAATGGAGCTTGCAGTGCCGTCTCTAAGTGTTACCCAAAATCAGAGCTCTTCACAGCAAACCTTTAGTATTCGCGGACTAGGTACCTCTGGCAATAACGCAGGTTTAGAACCTTCTGTAGGGGTGTTTATCGATGGTGTATACCGCAGTCGGGCAGCCTCAGCTATTGATGATTTTATCGCTGTTGAGCGGGTAGAGATACTGCGCGGACCACAGAGTTCGGTTTACGGTAAAAATACCCCCGCCGGCGTTATCTCCATTATTACCAAAAAACCCCAGCGAGAGTTTGGAGCTGATTTTGAGCAATCCTTTGGTAGTTACAACAGTAAAGTAACCCGAGGCACCATTACTGGCCCCATTAGTGACACTGTCTCTTACCGAGTCTCCGGCAACCGCAATACACGCGACGGATTTATTGATAATATTCAGGAAGGTAGAGATGCTGTAAATAATAGGAATCGCCACGCCCTGCGCGGGCAACTGCTGATAGAGCCCAGCGACGAGCTGACCATACGCCTTATTGCCGATACTTCATCCATTGAAGAAGATTGTTGCGGTGCGCCGTTTTACTACAATGATCCTGGCAATGCCGCCGCAACTACGGCCCTTGGCGCAACAATCTTGCCGGACAATATTTACGCGCGCAAGATTAAGTTTGACCGAGCTATGGAAACCGATCAGGAGCAGAGCGGATACTCAGCACAATTAGATTGGGAACGTGAGTCCTATTCCTTTACCTCTCTGACAGCGTTCCGAGATTTTGAGGAAAGCAATGATATTGACGCCGATTTTATCGACATCGAACTGAGTGGCGTATTGCAAAACACCTTTGACCGACAGGTGTTCACTCAAGAATTTAGACTACAGTCTACCGGTGAAAATAAAGTTGACTGGCTATTGGGCTACTACTATTACGACGCTGACCAAGACAGCGGCGGAACTAATCGCTTAGGTGCATTCGCCCGCCCGTTCTTTGATTCTCGGGTCTTCGGCTTGGTATCGCTTGTTGAACAGCTGAAGGGCGCCCCTACTGGCTCCTATATTAGTTCCGGTACTGGTAGAAAAAGCGAATTCAGTCTACTGACAACTAGCCACTCTGTGTTTGGTAAGCTTGACTGGCACATTAATGACAAGTTAACAGCCTCACTCGGGACGCGCTGGACCACAGAAGACAAATCAATTGATGCGCAAATGACTACTGATGCGCCCTATTCTGCTATTGATTTTAGTGATCCCACTAGCGATCCCGCTGTGGCAATGCTAGCAGCGATAAACCCGCTCTTTCCTACATACGCAGGATTCGTACAGCTATTTAGACCGGTGTCGGACTTTTCCGAAACACGCAGCGAGCAGGAGCCTACTGGCGAACTCATTGTTTCTTATGAATACAGTGATGATGTGAGTCTATATGCCAGCGGTAAACGAGGCTATAAAGCAGGTGGATTTAATGTTGGCTCGGGATCTAATGGTGCAGATTTTGATAAAGAACTTGCTGACGCTTGGGAAGTGGGCGCTAAAATTCGCGCATTAGACAATAACTTACAGTTTAACATTGCCGCCTTCTCGCAGCGCTTACGTGACTTTCAATCCAACGCGTTCAACGGCACCACCTTTGTTTTAACCAACGCCGGTGAGATTCAGATTGACGGCTTCGAGTTTGATACGCTTTATGCACCCACTTCAAACCTGTTTCTCTCATTCGCAGGCTCGTATCTAGATCACGAATATACGAGTTATGTTGGAGGACCTCAAATCGTTCAACCCGCTGGCTCCACGCCACCACTCCCGCCCGTCCAAGACCTGAGCGGGAAGCCGTTATCCGGTGTGCCTGATTGGACCTTAAGCTCATCCATCAATTACGTGAAAAGCTTTGGCGCCGTTGAAGGTTTTGCCAATCTTGGAGCTAGATATCGCGGATCACGCAATGTGACGAGCGAGCAAAACCCAATTGCTGATCAAGGCAGCTATGTCACTGCCAATGCCACAGTGGGGATACGTGATGCTGACGGCTTCTGGACCGTTAACTTATGGGGTAAAAACATAACGGATGAAGAATATACCGACGGTCTCTTCAATTCTGTGATACAGGCAGGTAGTTTTAATGCCTACCCTGGTGATCCACGTAGCTACGGTGTGACGCTGAGATTACAGTTCTAAATATAAACTAACTTCCTTGTAGGGAGGTCAAGATTATTCTTGGCCTCCTTTTTTTTGTCCAGTGTCTGCTTTCGATTATGGTTCTGACATTAGATTTATTGACCTAACCCGAGATTTATACACCCAGAAACTGACACTTAATGATTATTATGCTGTTTTAGCGTGTCTTTTGCTTCACCGTCGAGCACGCAGATTTTCACACCGCACACATTCTAAATGCAAGGGATGCCTTTGACTGCAACCTGCCATAGCACGTCATTGGACATATCGGTTTTAAATACTGGTATCGACAGGACTTACTAAGCGCGTTTAAAAATAATAGGTCTTATTATCGAAAATCTGGTTGTAACTTTACTTTCATCACTAATTAGTTTGGAAATAATAAAGATGTTCTTAAATAAAAAGTTCCATCATTTAGGCACGGCTTTCGTGGCAACAGGGGCTGCTCTCTTAGCGGTGATACCGGTCGCTGGCATGATAGAGGATAAATTCATTGAAGAGGTGCTGATTACCGGTACACACATCGCTAAGGCCCCTGGCATGACGCCCTTTATTTACTAAGACGCCTTAACTCGTTTTCCTTTGGAGCGAATTGCCAAATTCAGTGCGAAGCATAGCTTTGAAAGATTAATTCTTAAGACCATTTAAAAAGCCCCTGAGCATACAGCTCCGGGGCTCTTTTGGTTAGGTGAGTTAAATGTCTTGAGGATTACAGATGCCATCTGCACACTATAAGCCCACTTCAGAACAGCCTTTGTCACCTAGGTTGTCGTACTCGGATTGTACAAAGCTCTCGTTGGCAAACAAAAGCTTATAAGCTTGGCAATATTCTTCCTGATCGTTGAAGCGAGTCTCGCTAAAAAACCGTTGCTTTAGATCTTGCATCTTCAACTTCATTGGAGACATTCGAATGCCGCGATCTATGGATGTATCAAAGATCATTACTCGATTTTGGTCATCATTATTGCTCCAAGTGCCCCATTCAACCTGTTTGCCATGATATCCCTTGGCGGGCTCACCGTAATGAGCAAATGACGCCCAGTAGGACATCATGCTCTGTGATAGAGTATTTCTCGCCGCTCGAGCGGACTCCGGATGAATAAGATTACTCATCAATGAAACAAAGTTTCCAAATACATAGGGTATCTCAAAGGCATGAGCTGCACCCATCAGCTCTTGCAGGCTGAGAAAACCAAAGTCACGTAGATCATCTGCATCGAAACGATAGGCAAAAACGTTATCTCCTTGCCCCTGACGCATCACTGTAGCCAGCTGGTCGACCGCTTTAATTTTCCACTGATCACTGGCATAGCTGCTAAATGCCTGATAGCGCCCACTGTTTTTGATTCCGATGGGTATACCCATAAACTTGTCTACTTGATCGGGACTGAAGCTTAAAAACAACTTCATCTCATCGCGGTTGGTACCAAGTATCACCGGTACTGCGTTGTAATTGGCAGGATCGGCAAAAAGTTGCTCTGAAGCAACGGCCTGAGGTAAAACGATACCGTCACCAATTAGGTCCAAATTTCCGAACACCTTGCCGCCGGTCTCACTTCGGAAGGCTTTAAATACCTCGGTCGTAGTTTTGCTGCGTAAATAATCGGCAAGATCATGGACAGTCATGCTGCTCTGTAATTTCTTTGCAGCTTCTCTGTTTGTAGCTCTGCTCTCAGCCACCAGTAATTGATTGATGAATTCCCGCGAGCTGTGTTCGTGGCCCTCATCCTCTATAAAGTTCTCAGCCCTGGTGATGGGCTCAATATCCAAGCCACCACTCTGAACAATAGCACCATGAAATAAGTCCGTAGCCAGGGGGGAGGCCATGAGTGCCATGACATTCCAGCCACCGGCAGATTCACCAAAAATAGTGACTCTGCTGGCATCGCCGCCAAATTGGGCAATATTTCGCTGTACCCATTTTAGCCCAGCAATTTGGTCCAATGTGCCAAAGTTACTGGACTGATCCTCGGGCAATTCGGCATTGATGCGAAGCGCAGGGTGAGATAGCCAGCCAAAAGCCGATAAGCGATAGTTAATACTTACCACTACCACATCAAATTGAGATGCCAGTTGAGAACCATCTAACATTGGATGATTACTTGTGCCTCCGTTATTAGCCCCCCCATGAATCCAAAACATAACTGGTCGATCTTTAGCGTTTTCGGGAGCAAAGACGTTGAGATACAGGCAGTCTTCGCTGCCATTGATAAGGTTCTTTTCCGGTGATGTGTTGTTGGCCTGATGGGCACAATCTGGTCCAGCCTCTAACATCTGCCTTGGATGTTGCCAAGGCGCCGGAGGTCGCGGAGCACGCCAGCGCAAATCGG
>Ga0213861_10001241_pt1 | contig 22589 bp, 24 predicted proteins | sample PICome_4_FD_160110 | JGI IMG/M metagenome (GOLD analysis project Ga0213861, IMG submission 160110) | Coastal seawater microbial communities near Pivers Island, North Carolina, United States - PICO131 | ecosystem: Environmental > Aquatic > Marine > Coastal | place: USA: North Carolina... | reverse complement strand
TCCAACTGTTAGATTTATTTTTAAGTTGCTTTGCATTATAAATTCCATTTTTATTATAGAATTTTGTAAGTTGTCTACCAACACCCCAAACATCGTTAATCTCAATTTTTTCAAGTACAGGATCTAAGTTATCAATCCCAATTAAACTAGTAACCCCTGATTGTTTTTTCTTTGCAATATGATTTGCAATTTTACTTAGAGTTTTTGTTTTAGCAATTCCAATGCTAGTTGGAATACCAGTCCACTGTAAAACAGTTTCTCTTATTTCTTTTCCAATTTTTTCTACATCTTGATCTGGAAAATTTGATAAATCTAAAAATGCTTCATCAATAGAATAAATTTCTATGTCAGAATTAAATCTTTTAAGCGTTCGCATTACTCTTCTAGATAAATCTCCATATAAAGAATAATTAGATGAGAAAACTTCAACTTTATTTTTAATAATAATATCTTTTGCTTTAAAATAAGGTTCACCCATTTTAATTCCTAAAGCTTTTGCTTCATTCGATCTTGAGATGATACAACCATCGTTGTTAGATAAAACGACAACAGGTTTTCTTCTTATTTTAGGATTAAATAATCTTTCACACGAAACGTAAAAAGAATTACAATCAACTAATGCTATTTTTTTAGTACGTAGAATGGATGACATAAGTTACAACCCCCCAGATAAAGATGTCTTGTTCTTCGTTAATTAAAATTCTGTCAGTAAACTCTTTAGATCCTGATGTTAAAAACTTTTTATCTCTTTCTTGAACTAAGCTTTTAACCACAAGTTCATCATGAACGTTTGCAATCACTGTTGAAAAGTTTTTTGGTTTTAAACTTTTATCAACCACCAATAAATCTCCATCATTAATTCCAACATCGACCATTGATTTACCTTGGACCCTAATGATGAAAGTTGCTGGAACATTTCTTATTAAATGCATATTGAGATCAATATCTTCTTCGATATAATCTGTTGCAGGAGAAGGAAAACCAGCGCCTGCTTTATGTAGATAATAAGGGATTGTTAGTTTCATGTTCTTGTTTTGTTCTACTTTATAGACTAGTTATACAATACACGCAAGAGGTTGTATTTTGAGTCTGTAACTGAATCAAAAGTGAATCAAAACGTGAACATCGAAACTACATTTTGTGCTATTGTGGATAACTCCAACCACTAGTAGTTTAAATTTAGGAAAATAGATTAATGATTTGTATCAAAGCTGAAATACCAAAAGAGTTAAACGATATAGAAGATGAGTTAAAAGCTATTTATCATAGCAAAGATACTGTTTGTTTTTATATATTTAAAACAAGAGAATTGAGAAATGAGTTTATAGAAAAAACCAAAGGGATGAATAAAGAGAGTAGAGAACAAATTTATAAAGAGTATCAATTAAATTAAGAAAGAGAGTTATATGAAATTAAATTGTCACTGTGGAGCTGTTGAAGCTGAAATTAATGTTCCAATAAATGAATTAGCAAAAATTGTAAAATGCAATTGTTCTATCTGTAAAAGAAAAAGTGCAACCATGGGCATGGTTAAAAATGAAGATTTTAAAATCACTAAGGGAGAGGATAAATTAAAGCTTTATCAATATCATACCAAAGTCGCTAAACATTATTTTTGTTCTGAATGTGGAATTTATACTCATCACCATCCAAGAAGTAATCCTGCTATGACTGGATTTAATTTAGGATGTGTGGATGAAATCGATGTTGCAGACTTAAAAGATATAACTCTGATAGATGGTCAAAACCATCCAATGGATCAAAAAAAATAAAAAGTTCAATGAAAGTTATCGAAGAGTGTTTTAGTAAAGTTAAAAAAGATTGTTTTAAATTTATTAAATCACAAGAAACCTCTACTGAAAAGTTTGGCAATAAAGATGGGATGCTAAAGTCTTTTTTAATTCCAATGTGCTTTTGGATTGCAAATGAAGCTAATCATAAAAAGCCTTACTTTGTTGGTTTAGCAGGAGGACAGGGAACTGGCAAAACAACTATCAGTTCAATTATAAAAATTATATTAGAAAAATATTTCAAATTAAAAGTATTTAAAATTTCAATAGATGATTTTTATAAAACTCGAAAAGAAAGATTAAATTTATCAAAGAAAGTTCACCCAATGTTAGCCACAAGAGGGGTGCCTGGAACACATGATGTGCAAATGATGTTAAACTTTTTTAAAAAAGCAAAAAGTAAAAACTTTAAGAAAATTGATTTACCAAATTTCAATAAAGCAGTTGATGACAGATTTTCTAAAAAGAATTGGTATAAAATAAAAGAAAAACCAGATGTGATAATATTTGAAGGTTGGTGTGTAGGGGCAAAAGCTGAAGAGAATAAAACTCTTAAAAAATCTATTAATTCTTTAGAAAAAGCCAATGATCGAAAATTTGTTTGGAGAAGATATGTTAACCAGCAATTAAAGACAAAATATAAGGAATTGTACTCTCAACTTAATTGTCTGATTTATTTAAAGGCTAAAAACTTTAGTTTGCTTCAAAAATGGAGATTAAAGCAAGAGCATAAACTTTGGCTTAAGAACAAAAAATCATCTAGTCATAAAATAATGAGCAAAGGTGATGTGATAAACTTTATGCAAACCTATCAAAGAATTACAGAGAACATGTTTAAAAAGATGCCTAAATACGCCTCTATTATTTTGAATTTAAACAGTAACCATCAAATTAAATCTGCGGTATATAAGACAAAATGAAAAAAATATTAATACTAGTTAGTTTAACAGTATTCAATTTTAGTAACGCAATTGCTGTTACTTTGTATGAAGCTTTAAATCAAACCTATCAAAATAATATTCAGCTTAATGCCGAAAGAGAAAACATTAAAGCATCAAAGGAAGATATTAATATTTCAAAAGCAAATTATAAACCCACAATTACCTTAAGTGGATCTAAAAGTTTAGAGAACACAAATAAATTAACTAATCAAAGTGGAGGAGATGCTACAATCAATGATGTAAATCCATTTACTACGTCAATTAAATTAGAGCAAACGCTTTTAGACTATGGACGAGATTTAACTCTTGAAAAAAATATTACAGGATTAGATTTAGCCAAGGCAAAACTGATTAAAAAAGAACAAGATGTTCTTCATAGTGCAATTGATGCGTATTCAAGTTTAATCTTAGCAAGAGAAAAACAAAATATTAATAGAAAAAATTTAGATCTTTTAAGGAGACAAGTTGAGAATGATAAAATTAGATTAGATCGTGGTCAAATTACAATAACTGACTTAGCACAATCAGAGTCTTCACTTGCTGGTGCTCAAGCTCAATTTACACAAGCGAAAAGTGATTTGTTAATTGCAAAGTTAACTTATGAAAATATAATTGGAAAGATAGCTGATCCAAATCAGCTAAAGAAAAATTCAAAATCAATTGTAAGTATTCCTAATACTTTAAATGAAGCAATTAATTTATCAAAACAAAATAACCCTGATATTAAAATAGCACAATTTGATTTAGTTCAATCTGAAAAAGATGTAGCTATTTCAGAATCAGATTTAAAACCTTCAGCATCTTTATCTTTAGAAAGATCTTATGCTGACGATATCAGTTCAACAATTGATCGAAGAGAAAAAGATGTATTAAAAGCAACAGTCAGTTGGCCTTTCTATACGGGTGGAAAAACACAATTTACGATTAATAAAAAATCTAATTTAACCACTAGAAAAAGACTATTATTGGATGACGCTGTTAGAACTAACGAGACAAATGTTGCAAGCGCTTGGTCAAGCTTAGAGGCTTCCAAAGGTTTTTTAAATTCTGTAAAAGTTCAAGTTAGAGCAGCTCAAATAGCAAACGAAGGAATTGTTGCAGAGTATGAAAGAGGCTCAAGAACTACTCTTGATGTTATTCAATCAAATGCATTATTGCTTTCCGCACAAATATCTTTAGCTAGTTCTGAGAAAAACTATCTTATGGCTCAGTATAATCTGCTAAAAGCAGTTGGTCTTTTAAATAGCCAGTATCTAAAACTTAAGTAATCATTTGTTTTTTTAGCTAAAAAAATTAATATATTGCTAATGAGAACAAAATGTGTACATTTAATCCATGATTCGAGAGTTAAAAAAATTAAAAAAAGAGGCTAAAAATGACGAAAAGTAACCTAAAAGTAGTTAAATCTACTAAAGATCAAGAAATGGACATCAAAGAAAAGAACAAAGCATTAGATGCAGCGATAGCTCAAATTACAGATAATTTTGGAAAAGGTTCTGTAATGAAGCTTGGACAAAGAAGAGCAATGGATATTGAGTCTATCTCTACAGGATCTTTAAGTCTTGATTTGGCATTAGGAATTGGTGGTTTACCAAAAGGAAGAATTATTGAAGTTTATGGACCAGAGTCTTCTGGAAAAACAACATTAGCATTACAAGTTGTTGCTGAAGCTCAAAAAGCGGGTGGAATTTGTGCATTTGTTGATGCTGAACATGCATTAGATCCAGTTTATGCAAAAAAATTAGGTGTTAATACAGAAGAACTTTTAATTTCACAACCAGACGCTGGTGAACAAGCTTTGGAAATAGCTGATACCCTTGTTAAATCAGGATCTATCTCAGTTATCGTAATTGATTCTGTTGCAGCATTAACTCCAAGAGCTGAAATCGAAGGAGAGATGGGAGATCATCACGTTGGTCTTCAGTCTAGATTGATGAGTCAGGCTTTAAGAAAATTAACAAGTTCAATTTCAAATACAAATACAATGATGATTTTCATTAACCAAATTAGAATGAAAATTGGAGTTATGTTTGGAAGTCCAGAAACAACATCGGGTGGAAATGCATTAAAATTCTACTCATCTGTTAGAATGGATATTAGAAGAATTGGTGCAATTAAAGATAAAGATGAAATTATTGGAAACTCAACAAGAGTTAAAGTAGTTAAAAACAAAGTAGCACCACCATTTAAAGTTGTTGAATTTGATTTAATGTATGGAAAAGGAATTAGTAAGATGGGAGAACTCGTTGATCTTGGTTCTAAAGCAGACATTATTGAAAAATCAGGAGCATGGTATGCTTATAAGGGTGAAAAAATAGGTCAAGGTAGAGAAAATGCTAAAACTTATCTTGCTCAAAATCCGAAAGTAGCTGCTGAAATAGAACTAGCTATTAGAGAAAAAGCAGGTGTAATTCAAAAAAAAATTGAAGGAAACCCTCTAGACCCAGAAAAAGCTGCAAAAGATCAAATTGAAGATCCAAAAGCAGAAGTTAAAGAGGAAGTTGTTCCTACTAAAAAAAATTAGTTAAAAGTCATCTTTAATTATTAAAAGGCGCTTATATTAAGCGCCTTTTTTCCCTTACTGTTATCTAGACATAGAATAAAAAAGCTGTATTTTAAAAATATGGCTGACAAATCTTTAAATGAAATAAGAAATACATTCTTAAAATATTTTGAAAAGAATGATCATAAGATTGTAGAGTCCAGCAACTTAGTCCCTAATAACGACCCAACCTTAATGTTTGCAAACTCAGGGATGGTACAATTTAAAAATGTATTTACGGGGTTAGAGAAAAGAGACTACAAAAGAGCTACAACTTCACAAAAATGTGTAAGAGCAGGAGGAAAACATAACGATTTAGAAAATGTAGGCTACACACCAAGACACCATACGTTTTTTGAAATGTTAGGTAATTTCTCATTTGGAGATTATTTTAAAGAGCAAGCAATTCATTATGCTTGGAATTTAATCACTAAAGATTTTGGCATAGATAAAAATAGACTTTATGTAACGGTTTTTCATGAAGATGATGAAGCCTTTAATTTTTGGAAGAAAATAGCAGGTTTTGCTGATGAAAAGATAATTAGGATAGCAACAACAGATAATTTTTGGTCAATGGGAGACACAGGTCCTTGTGGACCATGTTCAGAAATTTTTTATGATCATGGTGATCATTTAGCAGGAGGCTTACCAGGCACCAAATATGAAGACGGAAACAGATTTATTGAAATATGGAATTTAGTTTTTATGCAATACGAGCAAGTCTCAAAAGATAAAAGAATAGATCTTCCAAAGCCATCAGTTGATACAGGTATGGGTCTAGAGAGAATTGCAGCTTTATTACAGGGTACACATGATAATTATGAAACAGATCATTTTAAAAAGATAATAAGTTCTGCTTCTGAAATTATAAAAACAAAACAAGACCAATCAAATCAATCTAGTTTTAGAGTTATTGCTGATCACTTAAGAGCTAGTGCTTTTCTAATTGCCGAAGGTGTTCTCCCTTCTAATGAGGGCAGAGGCTATGTTCTAAGAAGGATAATGAGAAGAGGAATGAGACATTCACATTTACTTGGATCAAAGGAACCAATTTTTTACAATTTATTTGAAACACTTAGAGATGAAATGTCTGGTAATTATCCTGAGTTGATTAGAGCAAACTCTTTAATTAAAGAAACATTAAAGATGGAGGAAGAAAAGTTTTTAGTACTCTTAGATAGAGGTATTAAAATCCTAAATGAAGAAATTTCTAAAATTAATAAAATTTTACCTGGAGATATAGCGTTTAAACTTTATGAAACATATGGATTTCCTATTGATCTAACGGAAGACATATTAAAATCAAAGTCATTAAAATTTGACAAAGAGAGATTTGGTATTTTAATGAGAGAGAGCGTTGAGCTTGCTAAAAAAAATTGGAAAGGTTCTGGTGATAGTGCAATTGAAAAAATTTGGTACAGCATTAAAGAAAAAATCGGCGTTACAGAATTTCTAGGTTACGAAAACAATCAATCACAAGGTGTGGTGAAGTGCTTGCTAAAAAGTCATAAAGAAGTTTCAATTTTAGTTGAAGGGGATGAAGCAATAATTGTTGTAAATCAAACACCATTTTATGGAGAGTCAGGTGGACAAGTTGGTGATACTGGTGAAATTGTTGCAGATAACTTTAGATTTGAGGTAACTGACACTCAAAAAAAATTAGGAAACTTAATTGTACATTATGGAAAAGTAAAAGAAGGATCAATTAAATTAGACGATGTGGTTTCATTAAAGATTAACGCAGAAAGAAGAAAAGATATGCGCGCTTATCATTCTGCTACCCATTTATTACATGAGTCTTTAAGAAGAGTGTTGGGCGATCATGTGACTCAAAAGGGCTCATTAGTTGAACCTAATCGATTAAGATTTGATTTTAGCCATATGAAACCCATTTTAAATGAAGAAATTGATAAAATCGAAAATTATGTAAATACGATGATTTCAAAAAAATCTGATGTAAAAACAAGGTTAATGACTCCAGATGAAGCTGTCAAAAATGGAGCTTTGGCACTTTTTGGAGAGAAGTATGGAGAAGAGGTAAGAGTTCTTTCAATGGGAGATGATGATGGGAAATATTTTTCAACAGAATTATGTGGTGGAACTCATGTTAAGAATACCGGCGATATTGGACAGTTTAAGATAATTAGCCAATCTTCAATTGCTTCAGGAATAAGAAGAATTGAGGCTTTAAGAGATAAACAATTAGAAGATTATCTTAAAAATAAAGAAAAACTATCGAATATTTCATCAGAAAAAAATGATCAAATTATAAAAGATTTAAGTGAGCAAATAATTAAACTAGGTGGCAAACCATCTCTAAATGAAGATGATCAAAAAATTTTAATTAAAAATTTATCAAAGCAGCTAGAGACAATCTCCGTTAATTCAATTTTAGACGATAAATCAAAAAATATAATTCAAGATGAAGAAATTAATGGTGTTAAACTGAGACTTCAAAAAGTGAACGGACTACCACCAAAAGAATTAAGAAAACTTGTTGATAAAGGTAAAAAAGAATTAAGTGATGGAATTGTAATAGTTTTTGCGAGTAAAGACGACAAAGTTGGTATCGCAGTTGGTGTTACAGATAATTTGACAGAAAAATTTGATGCAGTTAACTTTGTTAAAGTAGGTTCAGAGATAATTGGAGGCCAAGGCGGGGGAGGAAGAAAAGATTTTGCTCAAGCAGGAGGTCAAGATCAATCTAAAATTAATGAAGCTTTTGAAAAACTTAAAACCTTAATTTAACTTCTTTTTAAGATTACCATCAATTTCATCTAAGAATTGATTAGTTGTTAAATATTTGCTTGAAGGACCAATAAGAATTGCCAAGTCCTTAGTCATTGCACCATTTTCAACACATTCAATACAAACTTTTTCTATTGTTTGAGCAAACTTGATTAACTCATCATTATTATCAAGTTTCCCTCTGTGAGCTAAGCCTCTTGTCCAAGCAAAGATAGATGCTATAGGGTTGGTTGAAGTTTCCTTACCTTGTTGATGCATTCTGTAATGTCTCGTAACTGTCCCGTGGGCAGCTTCAGCTTCCATTACTTTTCCATCTGGTGTTAATAGTGTGCTAGTCATTAACCCTAAAGAGCCATAACCTTGAGCCATAGTATCAGACTGAACGTCTCCATCATAATTTTTACAAGCCCAAATATACTTACCACTCCATTTCATTGCACAAGCAACCATGTCATCAATTAGTCTATGCTCATAAGTTAAATCATTTAGTTCAAAATCATTTTTGTATTCTTTTTCAAAAATTTCTTGGAAAATGTCTTTAAATCTACCATCGTATTGTTTTAAAATTGTATTTTTTGTAGACATATAAACAGGCCATTTTTTAATCAATCCATAGCTGAAACAAGATCTTGCAAAGTCTTCAATTGATTTATCCAAATTGTACATTGAAAGCGCCACACCTGGTCCTGTAAAATTAAACACTTCATGCTTTATCTCATCCTTACCATCCTCAGATGTCCATTTAATTTCCATTTTACCTTTACCAGGTACTTTAAAATCTGTTGCTCTATATTGATCTCCAAAAGCATGTCTTCCAATAATCACTGGATCCGTCCAAGAAGGAACAAGTTTTGGAATATTTTTACAAATAATAGGCTCTCTAAATACCGTACCTCCAATAATATTTCTTATAGTTCCATTAGGGGATCTCCACATTTTCTTTAAATCAAATTCCTCAACCCTTGCTTCATCTGGAGTAATAGTTGCACATTTAATACCAACACCAACTTTTTTTATGGCATTAGCCGAGTCTATTGTGATTTGATCATCGGTATTATCCCGACTTTTCATACCAAGGTCATAATACTCAATGCCAAGATCTAGATATGGCAGTATCAGCTTATTTTTGATGAACTCCCATATAATACGAGTCATTTCATCACCATCTAGCTCTACAACTGGGTTATTTACCTTGATTTTACTCATATAAATTAAATTTATCTTATTAATTGAATTTGACTGGTTTATATACATATTAATCAAAAATTAGCAAATAGAAGAATATGTTTAGCAAGATATTTCCACCAATTCACACAGAAGGATATAAATTTATTGTTATAGCCGGATTTATAACAATTATTTTATTATTCATAAGTGGTTTTTTGGGAACGATTGGATTGTTGTTAACTGTTTGGGTTTATTATTTTTTTAGAGATCCTGAAAGAGTTATAATTGAAGATGATAATTATTTGGTTAGTCCTGCTGACGGCGAAGTTATTAAGGTTGAAGAAGTTGATGGACCAAAAGAAGTTGGTTTAGATAGTAAAAGATTTAAAAAAATAAGTATATTTATGAATGTATTTGATTGCCATGTTAACAGAACACCTTGTTCAGGAAAAGTAGAAGAAATTTTATATAAACCCGGAAAATTTTTTAATGCATCTTTAGATAAAGCAAGTGAAGATAATGAGAGAAATTATTATAAGATTAAAGATAGAAGTGGAAATGACATTATTATCGTCCAAATTGCTGGACTAATTGCAAGAAGAATTGTTTGTGAAACAGATAATGGTCAGGAGCTTAATCAAGGAGACAGAATAGGCATGATTAGATTTGGAAGTCGTGCAGATGTCTATTATGAAAATTATGAACCATTAGTAAAGGTTGGGCAAAAAACAATATCTGGTGAAACTTTATTAGCTAAAAAATAAAAATGGAACAACCAAAAAATAATTTAAAAGTAGTTTCTGAAAAGAAAAATGCAAGAATGATTTTGCCAAATATGTTAACACTAATAGGTGTTTGCATAGGACTTACTTCAATTAGATTTTCTTTTAACGGACAATTCGATCTAGCAATAATTGCTATAATTTTTGCAGCATTAATTGATGGTCTTGATGGAAGGATTGCTAGATTAATTAAAGGAACTTCAAAAGTTGGAAAAGAATTAGACTCTTTAACTGACATGATAAGTTTTGGTGTAGCTCCTGCTTTTATCATGTACTTTTGGACATTAAGTTCACTAGGTAGATTTGGCTGGCTAGTTTGTTTGATTTATGTAATTTGTGTAGCTTTAAGACTGGCAAGATTTAACATAAATTCAAATCAGGAACCATCATGGAAAGATAATTTTTTTGAGGGGGTTCCATCTCCAGCTGGGGGTATTTTGGTTTTAACACCTCTAGTAATAAGTATGACTAATTTTGAACTTATTAAGCTTGATTATAATATTATTGTACCAATATTTTTTATTACCACTTCATTATTGTTAATTAGCAAATTTCCAACATACTCATTTAAAAAAATTGTTATCCAGAGAAAAACGACAATTTTTCTACTTTTTGGCATAGTTTTATTTTTTGGATTTATTCTTATCTATCCCTTTATTGCAATATCATTAAGTGCAATTATATATTTGTTTATGCTCCCAATAAGTTTTTTTCATTATCAAAAATTAAAAAAACAAAACCAAGATAAAAATTCTATTGAAGAAGACGATGATCTTGAAGATGTATTGTAATGAAAAAAAATGTCATTATTTCTTTAGCGGACTCTAATTATTTTGAGCTGCTTAACGAGTTAGTAGATTCAATTAAAAGATTTAAGCAAAGTGATCATACTGCAATTTGTATAATGGATGCAGGATTAACAGAAAATCAAAAAACGATACTTGCAAACAAAGTAGATGAAATAAAGCCTGCTGATTGGGATATAGAAGTTCCAAATTTTAAAATTAGAGGAAGAGAATGGCTAAAAAGCCAGGTATCTAGAGCTTTTCTTCCAAAGTATTTTCCAAATTATGAAAAATATTTATGGATAGATGCAGATGCTTGGGTGAATTCTTGGGAAGCAATTGAGTTGTATTTTAAAGGATGTGAAAATAACAAACTGTCAATAGCGACCTCAGCAGATAGAGCTTATGGAAGAGTTTTAAGAGCAGAATGGTTTTTTGGAAGTTTTGCTAGAATAAAATCTCAAAATTATAAACATGCAAAATCTTCTGGATTTAGTGAAAAAATTGCAAGAGAAGTGGCTTTAAAACCTCATTTGAATATTGGTGTATTTGCACTTGAAGCAAATGCATCACACTGGAAAGTTTGGCAAAAAAATTTAGCAATAGCATTAAAAGCAGGAAAAATTTGGGGATCTGAACAAATAGCTATGAACATTACAATTTATAATGATAATTTACCAGTAGAAATACTTCCAGCTTATTGTAATTGGACACTAATTAGTGGAATGAAATATGATACAGATCAAGACACATTAGTAGAACCATATTTGCCAAATCATGAAATTGGAATTGTACATTTTGCAGGAAGAAATAATGATCAGATAAGAAATAATAAAAATTTTCTCAGTAAGATAGAGTGTTTAGATGGTAAAGTTATAGAAAAAAAACTTAGATTTAATAATTAATTGAAAAAAAATAAAATTTCTAAAAATTGGGTCAATAAACAAAGGAAAGATGCCTATGTCAAGCAATCAAAAGTTGATGGGTATAGAGCTCGATCTGCTTATAAATTAATTGAAATAGATGAAAAATTCAAAATTTTTAAAGGGGGCATCTCAGTTATAGATATTGGAGCCGCTCCAGGAAGCTGGTCACAATATGCTATTAAGGCTGCAAAAAATGGAAGATTAATTTCAATTGACTTAAAAAAAATGGAACCTATTGGTAAAACCGTACAAATCCAAGGAGATTTTACAGATCCAAATATTCAAATAGAAATCAAAAAACATGTTAGCTCAAAAGTTGACGTAGTAATGTCTGATATGGCTGTAAATACTACTGGAATCAAAAATATAGACTCAATTCAAACTGGTGAATTATGTATTGAAGCAATGTTGTTCGCAAAAAATTTGTTGAAAGGTAATGGTTTTTTTATTTCAAAAATATTTTTAGGTGGAACATTTAACGAAATAGTCGCAGAAGGAAAAAAATATTTCAAAGAAGTTAAGGTTTTTAAACCTAAATCTAGCAGAAAAGACTCTAAAGAAAGCTTTATCATTTGTAGTAAACTTAGATAGACACTTTTAATTTAAAAGGAATCGTATATAAAAGATCATGGTTCCTATAAAAGAAGCTCTTACCTTTGATGATGTCACGCTAGCTCCAAAATACTCAGAAATATTACCTTCTGAGGTAAACACTAGTACTCAATTAACCAGAAACCTTAAACTTAAAATTCCTCTTTTATCATCTGCGATGGATACAGTTACAGAGAGTAAAATGGCAATAGCTATAGCAAAAGCAGGAGGAATAGGAGTTATTCATAGAAATTTAGATATTAAACAACAAATTTTAGAAATTAAAAAAGTAAAAAATAAAAAATTATTAGTAGGAGCAGCCGTTGGTGCTGGACCAAATGAATTTAAAAGGGCTGAAGCAATTATTAAAGAAGGAGTTGATTTAATAGTAGTAGATACAGCTCACGGTCATACTAAAAAAGTTGGAGAGATAATTAAATATATTAAAAAATTTAAAAAAAATAAGATTGCTTTATGTGCTGGAAATATCGCAACACCAGAAGCAGCTAAATTTTTAATTAAATTGGGTGTTGATATTATTAAAGTAGGAATTGGCCCTGGTTCTATTTGTACAACTAGATTAGTTGCAGGAATTGGCGTTCCACAACTAAGTGCAATTTTATCTGTAAGAAACGGACTAAAAAATAAAAAAATTAAAATTATTTCAGATGGTGGAATTAAATATTCCGGAGATCTTGCAAAGGCATTTGCCGCAGGAGCTGACGCGGTAATGATAGGATCATTGTTTGCTGGTACTGATGAAACACCTGGAAAATTAATAAAGAAAAATGGAAAATTATTTAAAAGTTTTAGAGGCATGGGTTCTGTAGGAGCAATGAACAAAGGTTCAGCTGATAGATATTTTCAAACTAAACAAAAAGATACTTCAAAGTATGTTCCAGAAGGAGTTGAGGGATTTGCAAAATATAAAGGAGATGTTGGAAGTATTATTTATAAGTTAATTGGTGGACTAAGATCATCCATGGGTTATCTTGGTTCAAAAAATATAACAAAACTTCGAATAAAACCAAACTTTGTTAAAATTACTAAGGCAGGATTTTATGAAAGTATGGTTCATAATGTAGATGTAGTTAAAAATGATAGTAAATATTAATGAATAAAATTTTTAAATTAACTATTTTAATATATTTCTCATTGTTTTCTTTAAATCTCTCGATTAGTTCAGAAAACTTTTTTGATGAGGCTTTAAAGAAATATCAAGATAAAGAATATGAAGATGCACGTTTTTTATTTGAACGAAACATAGTATTTAATCCTAAAGATGCAAAATCTTACCTTTACTTAGCAAAAATTTATAATCAAGAAGAAGATCAAAGAAAAGAGGAATATAATCTTGATACGGCATTGTTGATTGAGCCTAATAATGAGGAAGTCATTTTAATGCTAATGAAAATAGCTTTAAAGAAATCAAATTATTCAAAAGTTAAAGATCTTTCTGAAACATTTGTAAAAGTTTGTAAAAAATTATGTGATGAAAATGATGAAATTCAAGAGTCTCTTGAAAACATAGAACCAAAAAATGAGTCTTGATCAAAATATTAATAAAATCTTAATTATAGATTTTGGTTCTCAATTTACCCAATTAATCGCAAGAAGAATAAGAGAATTAGGTGTTTTTTCAGAGATTGTAAGTCACAAAAAAATAAAATTAAAAGATATTGATCAGACTACTAAAGGGATAATCTTATCAGGCGGGCCATTAAATGTTTATCAAATAAACAAATATTCATTTGATAAAAAAATTATAAATCTAAACATCCCAATACTAGGTATTTGTTTTGGACATCAAATACTCTCTAAGCTTAACGGGGGAAGAGTAAAACAATCTAAACACCGTGAATTTGGATTAGCAAATATTTATCAAAAAAGCGATAGTCTTTTGACTAAGAATTTTTTTAACAAAAAAAAATTCAAAAAAGTTTGGATGAGTCATGCTGATCAAGTATCAAAACTTCCAAAAAGCTTCAAAGTAATAGCATCTAGTACTAATTCAAAGTTTGCAATTGTAGAAAATAAATTAAAAAAATTTTATGGGATACAATTTCACCCTGAAGTGACTCATACAGAAAATGGTAAAAAATTAATTAGTAATTTTATTTTTTTAATTTGTAAAATTAAACGTAATTGGTCCTCTAAAGATCAAAAAATTCAACTTATTAAAGAAGTTAAAGATCAAGTTGGATCAGAAAAAGTTATTTGCGCTTTATCAGGAGGTGTTGATAGTAGTGTAGTAGCTCAATTACTTAATAAAGCGATTGGTAAAAAACTTTATTGTATTTTTGTCAATACTGGTCTTTTAAGAAAAAATGAAGAAGTGCAGGTCGTACAGACTTTTAAGAAGCGTTTAAAAATGAACTTGATTTATGTAAACGCTGAAAAAGAATTTTTAAAAAAATTACACAATGTTTCTGATCCTGAAAAAAAAAGAAAAATTATCGGTAATCTTTTTATTAAAATATTTGAAAGATACGCTAAAAAAATAAAAAATGTAAAGTTTTTAGCTCAAGGAACTCTTTACCCTGATTTAATTGAAAGTAAATCTGTAACAGGAAGTCAAACATCCAAAATTAAATCCCACCATAATGTTGGAGGACTTCCAAAAAAGATGAAATTAAAACTTGTTGAACCTCTTAAATTTTTATTTAAAGATGAGGTAAGAAAATTAGGTTTAGAGTTAAATTTATCTAAAGATATTATTTCAAGACATCCATTTCCAGGACCTGGTTTAGCGATAAGAATGCCAGGTATAATTACCAATGAAAAAATAAAAATACTTAAAGAAGCTGATTATTATTTCATTCAAGCTTTAAAGGATCATGGTCTTTATCACAAGATTTGGCAAGCATATGCTGCGTTATTACCAGTTAAAACAGTTGGTGTTATGGGAGACAATCGTACTTATGAGTATTTGTGTTTGTTGAGAGCAATTACTTCAGAAGACGGTATGACTGCTGATTTTTATGACTTTAAAAAATCTTTCATGGAAACAATTTCTAATCAAATAGTAAACAGTATTAGAGGTATTAATAGAGTAGTTTATGATATTACCTCAAAACCACCTAGTACTATTGAATTAGAGTAGTTTTAAACTATAAATTAAGCATATGAAATATTTACACACTATGATTAGAGTTAAAGATATTGATGAGTCTTTAAAATTTTTTTGTGATGGATTAGGTTTAAAAGAAACAAGACGAATGGAAAACGAAAAGGGTAGGTTCACTCTTGTCTTTCTTGCCGCTCCAAATGATGAAAAAGCAGAAATTGAATTAACATATAACTGGGATGGAGATGAACTTGGCGAAGGTTCAAGAAATTTTGGTCATCTTGCTTATAGAGTTGATAATATTTACGAAACTTGTCAAAGACTAATGGATATGGGTTATACTATTAATAGACCACCTCGAGATGGTCATATGGCATTTGTCAGATCACCAGATAAAATTTCTATAGAAATCCTTCAAGAAGGAAATTTAGAGCCCAAAGAACCTTGGGCTTCAATGGAAAATACCGGCTCTTGGTAAGTCGATGAAAAAGAAAATATTAGATATAATTAAGAAAAAAAATAAATCAAAGATTGTTAGTTTAACAGCTTATTCAAAAAATGTTGCTTCAATCTTAGATAACTTCTGCGATATAATTTTAGTAGGAGATTCACTTGGTTCAGTTTTATACAATTATAAGTCCACAAGAGAAGTAAGCTTAAAGACAATGATTGAACATTCCAAAAGTGTAAGAATGGGAATTAAAAAAAGTTTAATGGTTGTTGATATGCCACACAATACCTACAAAAATTCCAAGGAAGCACTTAAAAATGCAAAAAAAATTATGTCAGAAACAAAATCTGATGCAGTTAAATTAGAAGGTGGAAAAAAAATTTATAAAATTGTTGAACTTTTGACTAAAAATAATATTCCAGTAATGGGTCACTTAGGATTACTGCCTCAATCAGAAAAAACTTTTAAATTTAAAGGTAAAAAAATTTCAGAGAGAAATAAAATTTTAAAAGATGCAGAATTATTACAATCCGCAGGTGCTTTTTCAATTGTATTAGAATGTGTTGAAACATCTTTATCTAAAATGGTCACCAAAAAAATTAGTATTCCAACGATAGGAATAGGTGCATCAAATAATTGTGATGGGCAAATTTTGGTATTTGATGATTTGATAGGCCTTAATCCAATCAATGTTCGATTTGTTAAAAAATATTCAAATATAAGAAAAGAGATGACAAAAGCTGTAGCTGGATATGCAAAAGATGTTAGAGATAAAAAGTTTCCATCAAAAAAACATTCTTATTAATTAAAAATATTTAATAAATTCCTCATTAATTTTAAGTATTTCCAAATCAACCAATCCACCAATAATTAATTGTAAACCAACTATTAAAATTAAGATTAATCCTACATAGGCAATCCAAATATGTTTTTGTATATAGTTTGCCATGTAAGTGGCAAGAGCCCCAGTTAAAACAACAGATAAAACAAGACCAAAAATCATATAACCAAAATAACCTTTGGCTGCACCAACAACTCCTATTACATTGTCAAAACTAATTGTTATGTCTGCAAATAATACTTTGTATACACTGTGTATATAAGATGGCGATTTAGATTTTATTAATGGAGTCTTAGTCTTATTTTTCATCTCCACCAAATCTTTTCTTAGATCATTAACAATCCAAATAAGAAGCAATCCTCCTAAAATTTTTATAAAGTAGAATTCAAAAAGATAAGTGGCAAAAATTGCAAAAATAATTTTAAAGACGAGAGCACCAGCTACACCCCATAAAATTATTTGCTTTCTATATTTTGGAACAAAGTTAGCTGCTATTAAGCCGATAATTATAGCATTATCTGCTGCTAAGATAATATCTATGAATATAATTTGGAGTAAAATTATTGCTTCTTCTATCAAGATTTCTAATATTTAGATTTTTTTGTTCCTACAATTATTTCTTTTAATTCATCATACTCTTCACAATTACAATTTTCTAATACTTTTAATCTATCTTTTGCCAAATCAATTCTATTGGTAACAACATATAATTCACCCAGATATTCGTTAATACCTACATGGTTAGGTTCTATCTCTAGACCTAAAAGATAATATTTTTCACCGTTCTCGTAATCACCAAGTTTTCTAGTTGTAAAACCCAAGTAATTTAAAGTGTCAGCCTTAAGAGGTTTTTTCTTATTTGAAACAATTAATAATTTTTGAGCTTTTTCATATTTTTTAGTGGCTTTTTCTATCTTTCCCTTTTTTTCGTATTTCTTTGCTTGTTTTATCAATGAAACTGCTTTGTCATACTCAGATTTAACTTTTGATGAACCATCATCAGTTCCTGCAGCAAGTGAGTTAATTGAAAATAAAATTATTAAAAAAAAAGTAATCAAATACTGTTTTAACATTAAATAAATTTCTCCATTAAGTTTAAAGGTTTTAATTTAAGTCCATTATCTATTAAATTTTCTTTGATTGATTTAGCTGTAGCTAATGAACTTATATTATCCCCATGTATGCATACAGAGTCTATTTCACAAGGTATTTGTTTTCCGCTGTGACAATTAAGTGACTGATTTTTAACCATACTTAATACATGTTTTTTTGCTTGTTCTGGATCAGTAATTAATGCATGAGGTTTTTTTCTAGAAACTAGATTACCATCATCTTCATAGGTTCTGTCTGCAAAAATTTCACATGCAATTTTCATGTTTAGTTTTTTAGCAGCAATTTCCATTTTAGATCCAGTTGGAACTAGATAGATCAAATCTTTACTAATTTCATTTATTGATACAGCCAAAGTAGTTGCTAATTCGATATCTTCACATGCCATATTATTAAGAGCACCATGAGGTTTGATGTGAGTTACATTTTGACCATGTTGAGCAGATATATTTTGTAAAATATCATATTGATCATGAATTAATTTTTTAATTTCAGAACTATTCAAGCTCATTCTTTCTCTTCCAAAATTTTCGGGATCATTAAAAGATGGATGGGCACCTATGCTTACACCATTTTTTTTTGAAATTTTAACTACATCATGCATTGTTGGAACATTACCCGCATGATAACCACAAGCAACATTTGCTGAATTTACTATTTCTAGTAAATCAGGATCATACTTATTAGAATGGTGTTCTGATTTTTCACCTAAATCACAATTTATATTAATTTCCATAGTCTTAATTGTTGAAGTATAACATGGCATGATAAAAAATATATCAAATCTTGGTGACGCAGCTCTTTACTGTGATTTTGGAACTGAGATTAATAAACAAATTAATTCTGAAGTAATTAAATATTTTAATGCAATTAAAGAAAATAATATTGAAGGTATTAACAATCTTACACCCTCTTATAATAAGTTAATTGTTTCTTATGATCTTCGAATAACAAATTTTAAAGAAATTAAAGATGAAATTGAAAAACTTGATGTTGGTGAGTCTATTAAAACAAAAAATAAAAAATTGGAAATCCCAGTATGTTGTGATGCATCTTTCTCTTTAGATAAAGAAAGATTAGAAAAAAAATTAAATTTAACTAGAGAAAAAATTCTAGAAAATTTTTTTAATAAAGAATTTTTTTGCTACATGACAGGATTTATAGCAGGTATGCCTTTTTTAGGTGATTTAGATGAAAATATGAGAGCTCAACGATTAGAAACTCCAAGAGTAAAAGTACCCAAAGGGTCTGTTGGCATAACAGAACAATTTGCCAATATTTATACATTCGAAAGTCCTGGGGGATGGAACATCATCGGTAATACACCACTAGAAGTATTTGATAGCTCTAAAGAAATAGAGCCAAATTTAATTAATCCAGGAGATACGGTAAAATTTAAACAAATAACATTAGAAAAATATAAAAATTACAATGAATAAAAATTATTTTGAAATAATTAGAGCAGGGGTAAATACAACTTTTCAAGATAATGGAAGAAATAATTTATATCACATAGGAATTCCTTTTAGTGGTGCAATGGATAATAGAAATTACCTATTAGCAAATAAGCTTGTTGGTAATAAATTAGATTTACCAGTAATTGAGTTTGCTTATCAGGGACCTTTATTAAAATATAATGGTGATAAAATTAATATAGCAATTACTGGAGATGTAATCTTTAAATTGAGGAAAAAAAGTAATGAAATTCAAGGGAATTGTTATGAAAGTTTCCAAATAGAAAATGGTGACGAAATTGATATTTTATCAACAAACAAATCTGTTTATGGATATTTATCTATTAGTGGAGAATTTGATTTAAAACTACAATGGGGAAGCTGCTCAATAAACACAAAAGCTAATATTGGATCTAATAATGGTAAGAAATTAGAAAATAATCAAAAAATTTATATTACTAAAATTAATTTAACCCAAGAAAAAAAGAAAGCAAATTACATAAATTCAAAAGTAGAAAATATTAGAGTTATTAAAGGCACTAATTTTGATTATTTTTCTGAAGGGGGCAAAAAAATTATTTTTGAAAAAGAATTTACAGTTTCTAAATTATCAGATCGAATGGGCATGAGACTAGAGGGATCAAAAATAGAAAATATTGTCAACACAAATATAAAATCAGAGGGTTTATTAAAAGGTGTGATCCAAGTTCCAGCTGATGGTAATCCTATTATTATGTTGTCAGATCATGGAACAATAGGTGGTTATCCAAAAATTGGAGTAGTTGCTAGTGTTGATTACGATAGGTTGGTTCAAATATCTCCAGGATCTAAAATAAAGTTTAAAGAAATTGAATTATCAGATGCAGAAACTTTATTTAAGCTGTATGAAATGGAGACTCAGAATTTAATATCACAAATTTAATGAATCTAATTAGAAAACTACCTGGACCATTGCTCGTTTTTATGGGAGCCTGCAGTTTAAGCTTTGGAGGACTAATTGTTAAGTCTTTCGAGGGAGCTACTTTATGGCAGATTTTGTTTTGGCGTACTGTATTTTTTTTACTGGTAGTAAGTCTTTACTTGATAGTTACTTACAAAAAACAAGTTTTTAAATCTTTTTATAATTCAGGAATTCCAGGTCTTTTTGGTGGATTTATATTATCATTTGGTTTTTGTGGATATGTATTTGCTATGTACAATACTACAGTCGCTAATGCTAATTTTATTATTCAAACTCAAACAATTTTTTTAGCAATTTTTGGATATTTTTTTTTAAAAGAAAAAATTTCAGCAATTACATTAACTTCAATCATTTTAGCAATTTCTGGAATATTTCTAATGGTAGGTAATTCACTATCACCAGGAGAAATGACTGGAAATATAGCAGCATTTATAATGCCAATATCTTTTGCTGTTTTAATATTAGTTGTTAGAAAATATCCAAGTGTTGATATGGTTCCTGCACAATTTATAGCCGGAGTATTTGCTCTGATAATTGGATTTCTTATGTCAGGAAAAATTTTAATTTCAGCACATGATATTTTTTTAGGTTTTTTAGCCGGTTTTATGCAATTAGGTTTTGGATTTATATTAATTACAATCGGAGCACAAAGAACACCTTCTGCTATGGTTGGAATTATAATGTTAACTGAAGCAGTTTTAGGACCTTTATGGGCGTGGCTATTTATAAATGAACAACCACCATTTATAGTTATAATTGGAGGATCGATTGTGATTTTTGCAGTATTGCTTCAATTTTACAATTTATACACATCTGAAAAAAAGATAGTTTAAAATTAATTGACATTCTCTATCATTTAATAGATTATTTATATACGGGAGAGACTACAGCTTTTGTAGCACCGAAGGAGCAACTACCCAGGAAACTCTCAGGTAAAAAGGACCGTAACATATTAACTCTGGAAAGAGATTCAGTTCTCGCCGAAGGAGCAAAACTCTCAGGCAAATATACAGATGGGTACAAAGAGTTAATATGGAAATAAAAAAAACATCTTTAAATAAACTTCATCAAGTTAATCAAGCTAAGTTTGTAGAGTTTGCTGGTTACGAAATGCCAATTCAATACAGTTCAGGTATTATTGAAGAGCATAAATTTACTAGATCAAATTCTGGAATTTTTGATGTTTCACACATGGGGCAGTTATTTATCTATGGTGACGATAATTTGACTGAAGATTTAGAAAAGATTTTTCCTCTAGATTTAAAAAATTTGAAATTGAATTCATCAAAATACAGTTTTTTAATGAATGATAAAGCTGGTGTGCATGATGACTTAATTATCACTAAATTAGAAGAAGGTTTTTTAATAATTTTAAATGCAGCCTGTAAAGATAATGATTTTAAAATTTTAACTAGTTTACTAAAAGATAAATATAAAATGGTTCTTGATGATCAAAGATCTTTAATTGCTGTACAAGGACCTAAATCAGTTGATATTTTAAATCAAATTTTAGAAAAAGTAGAAGATTTGAATTTTATGTCAGGCAATTGGTTCACTTATAAAGATCAAAAATTATATGTGACAAGATCTGGTTATACTGGAGAAGATGGATTTGAAATTTCAATTACAAATGAATTAGCAGAAGTATTTACTCAAGAATTGTTAGAAAAAGGTGCCAAATTAATTGGTCTTGGAGCTAGAGACACACTGAGACTTGAAGCAGGTCTGTGTTTGTATGGACATGAACTTGGTATTGAAACAACACCTATTGAGGCCAGTCTTAAATGGGCAATTTCTAAAGAGAGAATAAATAACGGAGGTTTTATTGGATCTGATAAAATCATTAATCAAATTAGAGATGGAGCTAAAAAAATTAGAGTTGGTATCAAGCCAGAAGGAAGACTGATTGCCAGAGAAAAAACTAAAATTTACAATGAAAGTGAAGAGATGATTGGAGAAGTTACGAGTGGTACTTTTGGACCAAGTGTTAATGGACCTATAGCGATGGGTTTTGTGGATCAAATTTTTTCAAAAAAAGATACAAGAATTTTGTTGGAAGTAAGAGGAAAAAAATATCCAGCAAATATTTGTGGATTACCATTTTATAAAAAAAGTTATGTGAAAGGAGCAAACTAATGAGTGAAGTTAAATATTCAAAAGAACATGAATGGATTAAAGTAGAGGGTGATGTTGGTACGATTGGTATCACGCAACACGCTACTGAAATGCTTGGAGATATAGTTTTTGTAGAGTTACCAGATGTAGGTTCGTCTGTAGAAAAAGATGGTAATGCAGGAGTAGTAGAGTCTACAAAAGCAGCAAGCGATGTTTATACTCCAATTTCAGGTGAAGTAATGGAAAATAATCAGGCAATTGTGGATGATCCAGGAAAAATTAATTCAGACCCAGAAAATGAAGCTTGGTTTTTTAAAT
>Ga0213861_10001232_pt1 | contig 22664 bp, 25 predicted proteins | sample PICome_4_FD_160110 | JGI IMG/M metagenome (GOLD analysis project Ga0213861, IMG submission 160110) | Coastal seawater microbial communities near Pivers Island, North Carolina, United States - PICO131 | ecosystem: Environmental > Aquatic > Marine > Coastal | place: USA: North Carolina... | reverse complement strand
CCAGTGTCAAATAGATAATCATTTATCATTCTATATTGTATATCAAATTCATAAGTTGCTAATCTATTAAAGTCAAAACCGTTTGATGGTTCCCATAGAGTTAATAGCCTATCACGGAAATGTATATGAATATAAGGAATGACAACAGTTTTTATACTGCTTTCATTTAACTTATAGTTATCAAGTGTTTTGATGTGTATTATAGATTTACATCCATAGTGGGTAGATATAAACTTAGATAAGAAATCACCAGCACTGGTGAGATACGCATCATAATGTATCGCAGACCTATTTGTCATAATTATCTCTCTCCTCTTACTATTATTTATGGCTTATTCTTACAAAAATAACATGTGACATATGATAAATAGAGTAGAAGAATTCATCGAAATTGGTTGAATTAAGTATCAAAATATGTTATAATTAACTATAATAAACTTAAGGAAAGGAAATGGCTTATTCAGAAAAAGTGTTAGACCATTATGAAAACCCACGAAATGTAGGCAAAATGGATATGAACGACCCATCAGTTGGAACTGGAATGGTTGGAGCACCAGCATGTGGTGACGTTATGAAATTACAAATAAAAATTGAAGAAGGTGTCATAACTGATGCTAAATTTAAGACATATGGTTGCGGAAGTGCTATCGCAAGTAGCAGTCTACTAACAGAATGGGTAAAAGGCATGACATTAGCAGAAGCAGAAGCCATTCAGAACATGGAAATCGTAGAAGAACTCGCATTGCCACCAGTAAAGATACACTGTTCAGTATTGGCGGAAGATGCAATCAAATCAGCAATCAAAGACTATCAATCAAAAAACCCAGAACATCGTTAAACACACGCAAGTAGTGTAGAGAGGACAGAATGTTAACAATAACAGATGAAGGCGCTAAAAGAGTAAACAACTTCTTAGAGAAAAGAGGGAGTGGTTTAGGCATTAGAGTAAAAGTAACAACTACTGGTTGTTCCGGATTTGCATACGGTATTGAATTTGCTGACCAAGTAAATGAAGGTGACGAGGTATTTGAAGACAAGGGAGTAAAAATTATCGTTGACCCAAAGACACTACTGATGGTTAGTGGCACAGAGTTAGATTATAAGCAAGAAGGCATCAATTCAGGCTTTCAATTTGAGAATCCATTGGCTGGCGAGACATGTGGATGTGGCGAATCATTTACTATGAAGAAGGACTAAAATATGTTATATGCAAACGGATGTAGTTTTACATACGGCACAGGACTAGCGTTAAAAGATACAGCATGGCCATTTAAACTCGCAGAGAAGTTGGGTATCACCAAAGATGAAGTTCAAACAGACGCAGAACGTGGAATTAGTAATCAATACATTGTTAGACAGACTATCACAGTCGTTTCTGAACTATTATCAGAAGGAAAGAAACCATTTGTTGCTGTAGGACTAACTGCACCAAATCGTAGAGAACATTTTATTGAAAGTAAAAACGTATTAATTCATAATATACCATCACACGAATATCACGGCAACATCAGACTAGATGAAGAAACAAATACTGATTTAGATAAGTTTAATCAGTTGTATATGAAACATTTCTGGTCACCTGTTTATGACTTTCACAATTATCTCATTCAAGTATTAACATTACAAAACTTTTGTACTGCTAATGATTTAGAATATATTATATTCAACAGTCTTAACTTGACACCAAACTTACTAGAACCAACAAACTTTACTCAGTTGTGTGAACAAGCAGATATGAAAGATGTGTTCTCACAATTGGATATGACTCGCATATACGAAGACCAAACATTCTTTACTTATATGTATGAGAAAGAATTATTCTTTCCGACTGAAGGTGATGAAAGATATATGCATCCAGACGAACAGGCACATAGTGATTGGGCTGAAATATTATTTAAAGACATAGAAAAAACAAGAGCAGGAGAAGGATAATGAATCATTACACACCTGGACCAGGACCATTAGACGGTAGTAAGAAGTTCAGACTAACACAGACTATTAAGAGTTTACCAAAGAAGACTTGGGGTATAGTAACTTATCCTTGGAATTGGTATAAAGAACGCCGTGCAATTAAGAAACGTTTAGCAGACTTAAAGAAACGTGACCCTTTTATTTACAAATAATTTAAGAAGGAAGTAACAACATTGTCTTCTATAAATAATAATACTACAGTATTAGGAATAGCAGGTGCTTTAAACCACGATGCATCGGTAAGTATAATTAAAGGTAGTGATATCAAGTTTGCAGGACATGCCGAAAGATATTCTAAAATAAAAAACGACCCTCTTTTAAACTCAGAACTACTGAGAGATGCACTTCAATATGGCACACCAGATGTCATTGCTTGGTATGAAAATCCATATAAAAAGAAAATAAGACAGTTGTATGCTGGACAATATGAAACAGCAGTTGATATGGATGAATTGCCTAAGAACTACTTAAAACAATTTCCAGAACTAGCCGGTATACCGATTGAATACCAAGACCATCACTACACTCACGCCGCAAGTGGATATCATACAAGTGGATTTACTCACGCGGCTGTCGTAGTGATAGATAGTATCGGTGAATGGGAAACACTAACAATCTGGCAAGGTTCTGGTGCAACTCTAAGTAGGATGTACTCACAGAAATATCCACATAGTCTTGGATTATTTTACAGTGCAATGACACAGAGATTAGGATTAAAAGCCAATGAAGACGAATACATTCTGATGGGAATGGCTGCCTATGGAAATGCAGAAAGATTATACAAAGATAAGCCGTTGTATGTTCAAATTATGAATGCATTGGGAATAGAAAGCAAAGACAAAAGGATAGTATCATTCAAACATAATTTACACAGAGGTTGCAACGAACTTTTTCCAGACTTACATACAGAACAAGATATGTTTGATTTGGCTGCCGCTTCTCAACATATTTATGAAATGATGTTTGACCGAATAATTAAATTAGCAAAGAAATTATATCACGGTCCAAACTTAGTGTTAATGGGCGGCTGTGCATTAAATTGTGTTGCTAATAGTAATGTAACCGGAAACTATGGATTTACTAATACTTGGATTATGCCTAATCCAGGAGACGCAGGCAGTTGTATAGGAGTCGCACAAAAATATAATAGTGGCTGGACATTAGACTGGAAGACACCATATCTTGGACATAATATTGAGGGTGAATATCCTGTAGAGAAATCATTGAAAGCATTACTTGATGGAGAGATTATAGGTATTGCTAATGGTCGTGCAGAGTTTGGTCCTAGAGCATTGGGCAATCGCACACTTACAGCAGACCCAAGAGGCCCACTAGTCAAAGATAAAATGAATGAGATTAAACATAGGCAAAAGTTTAGACCATTTGCTCCAATGATACTAGAAGAAGATGTACACGAATACTTTGAAATGCCAGAAAACATTAAGCAATCTCCGTATATGCAATTTGTCGCAAAGTGTAGATTTCCAAAAGAATTCCCTGCTATTGTTCATGTAGATGGCACAAGCAGAGTACAAACAGTTAATCAACTACAACATCCAGACTTATACCTATTATTATCTAGTTTTAAAGCAGAAACTGGTTGTCCAATGTTAGTTAACACCTCACTAAATATAAAAGGAAAACCAATAGTGAATGATGAGCAAGATGCTATTGATTTTTCTAAACATTATAACGTAAAAGTCTTTACTTCTGACTAAAAATCTGTTATAATAAAGGGATGATTATAACTAATTTGGACAAGATATTCAATGGCGTATGACGGATATTACCTAACCTATAAGGCAGATAAAGAAACCAACGAAAGATTCGACCAGATACAGAAAAAGTATCCGTTTTTTCGTATGGTTAAGATAAATCTGGAAGACTGGTCCGACCCTAAATTAGAAAAAGCAATCACTAAGATTTCATCTATCACTAATACAAAACACTTTTGGGTTATTGACCCAGATGTTAAAGTTGATGAGAATTTTGATTTTTCTTTTGAGACCGATGAGTACGATGACAACTTAACTCACGTCTGGAATTGCGATGAACGAAATGTATTCAGAACAGTTGTTGGTGTAAAACTCTTTAAAACAAAAGATGTTAAATCCAAAAAGAAAACTCACATAAAAGATGCATACTATCTTACTGGCGAATACAAAGAACATAAGACTAACCTTGTATCTTATACGCCAACAACCGAAACGTATGATATATTCTATTGGGATAAAGGATACGGACATAATCAATTCAATAAACTACAAGAAGATTATTCAGTTAATATAATTACTGGAGAAACAAGTGTAGACGTTCACACGAAATGTAGAGAACAAGCAAGAACTGACTTCTATTATCTAGTTATGCCAAATACAAACATATACGATTCATTTAAATTTGATTATTCATTTGCGTTTGGACTAGACAAAGAGAAACAAAAAGTTGTAGTATGGCAAAAAGAAAACCCAATAACTAATTTATCCCGTGAGTATCACGGTGTTGGATTGTTTCCAAAAGCAGGACCACTATTCACTCAAAAAGAATATGATATCTTTAATTTTAAAAGAAAAGCAGTATATGAAAAAGAACCAGCATCAAGTGATTTAGAGTTTGAATTTGTCGGAACTAAAGACTTACACACATTTGGACTTCATAATTATGATAGTGATATGTATTGGTTGGTACACGAAGATGTGAAAGATTTCAATTCTGACTTCTATCCTATGAATTATGATAGAGAGTTTATTCATAACTTCAAAGTCAAACTGCCGAACGGAAAAGAAGTTTGCAATGGCGTTCGTCTAGTTCCTTCTATCGGTGCGACAGTTGATAAACAAAAAGAAGTTGATATTGTTGTTGGTAAAATTAAAACGAATTCATACCTAGCAAGTCCTATAGATAATACATATGAGCATCTACCTAATAAGTTTGATGTTGTAAGAACAGATGACTTGCACACATTTGGTCATAAAACTGACAAAGATATGTATTGGCTTGTTCATAACGATGTAGAAGAATTGATTTTAGATTTTTATCCTGCTAGTTATGACCGAAAGTATATTCATAACTTTAATATTCAACTTTCAGGTGGCAAAGTAATTCAAAATGGTATACGATTAGTTCCATCTAAAGATGCAACAGTAGACAAACAGAAAGACATTAATAAAACAATAGGTAGCATCTCAAACAACGGTGCAAGTATTTTAGATGCAACGATAGATAGGTCTTATCAATATCAACCAGATAGTAATGAGCATCCTGTTTTCTATTTTGATGAGGGAATGTATTCGGCTAATACAGAGAAGTACAAGAAAGACGATACTATTACTGTATTAACTGGACCTATAGAGAAGACATACCTAGAGGCGGCTAAAATAACCAAGACTGGATATTTCTGGGCTATCGATAATGATGTAGAAGTACTTGAAGATTTTGATAGAAAGATATATGTTGATAAACTTCATAAATCACATTTTCATGTCTGGCCTAAGATAAATCCATACACGGGATTCATTCATCAATATGGTGGATTAAAACTAGTTCCAGCGGCAGCAATAAAACATTTAAAACCGGATGCAGACAAGATAAGAAAGATGTCTTTTAAAAACAAGAAATCTATTAAGTCGGAGACAGTTAGAACCAGAGATGTTCCATATGATGTTGTTATGTTAAGTTATCAGGAACCAGAAGCAGATGCAAACTATGCCAAGTTGTTAGAGAAAGTTCCTAATGCTAAGAGAGTTCATGGTGTTAAAGGTATCTTTAATGCTCACCAAAGAGCATCAGAGATTGCTGATACTAAAATGTTTTATGTTATTGATGCTGATGCAATCTTACTAGACGACTTTAAGTTTGAGTATTTTCCAACAGTCTGGGATGAAGACACAGTTCACGTGTGGAAATCTAAGAACCCTATCAATGGGTTAGTTTATGGTTTTGGTGGATTGAAATTATTTCCAACACAGTTATTGCGTGATGCTAAAGAATGGCGAGTTGACTTTACGACTTCAATCTCTGATAAGTTCAAGCCAATGCCTGCTACAGCGAACTACACAGCCTTTAATACAAACCCTTATGACACTTGGAAGTCAGCATTCAGAGAATGTACTAAACTATCATCAAGTGTTATTCATAGGTCTAAGCAAGATGAAACAGATGAACGATTAGAAATATGGTGTACTGTGAATAACGATGCAAAGTTTGGAGAGTATGCAATAGCGGGTGCTAATGCAGGAAGAGAATATGGAACAACACATGCTGGCGATGATGATGCATTAAGCAAGATTAATGATTATGAATGGTTAAAAGCAAAGTTTGAGGAAGATACTAATGAAAAATGATATAGAAATTTCAGAAGCAAAAGAAACTACACCTGAAAATTCAGATGAAAAACTAATGAAAGTACTTGAGGCGATAGATTGGAAGTTGTGGGAAATGCTTCAGATTATGCAGAAATGGGACAAAGAAGACGAGAACGAAAAATCTGATGACTAAAAAGAGTATAAAAACTTCTATAAAAGAGAAAAGAAGACAGAGAAAGAGCAAGGGTGCTATAACATCAAATGATGATTTGTATAGTTCTAAAGGCGGCGCTATCTTTGACGAACTTCCTACAGAAGATAAGTTAAAAGAGATAGAAACAAAAGTAGTTAAAAGAAAAAGATTACGCCCTTTAGTTGATGATACCTATAGATACAAAGAGATGGCAAAACAATATTCTGCACAGAATACCGCCCAACAACTTGGAAACTATAGACAGGCTATGGAATTTCTCGCCCACATAACTCTTTCTAATAATATAGAAAATGACAAAATAATTGACAGACTAAAAGATTTAATTTATAGTTATCCTAATGTAGACATCAGTTCTTTTGTTAATAAACATCATGCTATATTATACTCTTGGATAATTCAAAATGTTGTCCGTGTGTATGGGCAGAAATACTTAGGAACTGTGTATATTTTGGGTGGAGGAATAGGAGTACTAGGTGCATTGTTGCTTGATACTAAATTAAGAATCGAAAATATTAGAAATTTAGATATTAATGGAACATGTAAATTTATCGCAGATGAAATGATGAAAGAAGAAGTATTAGATAACTGGAAATTTAAAGCAACAACACAGGACTTATTTAAAGTTAATTATCAAACAAACAGAGTCGAAGTCGAATTGCCAGACGGTACAATGTCTAAAGAGTTTTCTGAAGTTCCAGCATTAGTCATTAATACTAACTGTAGTCATCTTAATAATATGGAAAATGATTGGTATGAGAAAATGATTCCGAAAACTAGAAAAATGATTCTAGTTGGCGAAACAGGAGATGTTCCACATTCTTATCCCAATCAGAAGACATTCAACGCCGCTTATCCAATGTCATTTGAACAATATAATGGTGTATTAACGATAGATGATAAGCAGTACTTTATGAAAATAGGAATCAAATAATGCATCCACATGAGATAGTAGACAGATTAACGATACTATATGGCAACAAACATCCGGTTGTTAATAGTTTAGAAAGAGTAGTCAACACAGAAGAACTCAGTGATATATTTTTGTTATCTTCTTATCTTCTAGGCAAACAGCACAGAGAGACAATCAGTGCATTGAAGAACTTAATATATGAACGCAAGTCTGAAGATAATATATTCGTGTTGTTTAAAGTTATCAATTCTATTTCTGGAGACATAGAGGCATTAAATGCTTTAAGAAATGTAGTTAGCGAATCAAACTTTGTAGATTTGCAAACCGAACTACTTTTCAAGTTAGTGACAAATTTAGATAACACTGACGAAGAAGTTATTAGTGCAATAAAGAATTTAATATCTACTGAAGAAGAGGTAGATATGTTTCTGTTATTTAAAGTCATACAGGCAATCGACAGTGATAACGAGTTCATCGGAACACTAAAGAGTGTAACTTTATATAAGACTAATATTTTAAATTTAGCACATAAGTTGACTGAAGAAAAATACAATATTCCATTAAATATGAAGAATTTAATTAAGAACCACGACAGTGAAATATTAGTAGATGCACTTAGTAGAGGACAAATCAGAAGTAAAATATGGGTAAGTGATAAATTAAATGACCTAGATATTGATTTAGGAGATATGATTTATGTTTGTGCAGGATGGTATGGCGTACTGCCAGCGTTGTTATTTGAAAGAAACAGTATTGAAAACATACGAAGTTTTGATATAGACCCAACTTGTTCTTTGCCAGCAGAGACATTGAATAGAAGTTATACACAAAATGATTGGCAGTTCAAAGCAAGTACAATGGATGTAAACAACTTGATATACACTGGTGAGTTTATGTACGAAACATTGAAGTACAATGGCGATAAAGAAATGATAACTGACGGTGCACCGACATGTGTAATCAATACAAGTTGTGAACACATCAAAGACTTTGATAAATGGTGGTCTGGTATTCCAGATGGCATGCTAGTGATAATGCAGAACAATGATTTTGATGATGAAGAAGGTCACGACCATGCAGACGATACAGTAACTAGTTTAGAAGAGTTCACTAAGAGATTAAATGTATCTGACACATTGTACGAAGGCACACTAGCACTCGATAAATACAATCGTTATATGGTGATAGGTTACAAATAATGAGAGAATTAGATAGCAAAACATTTTGTGCGGCACCGTTTGCCCATATGTATGTTCATAAAAATGAAGATATAAAAATGTGTTGCATATCTACGGAATATAAAATGGCATCGCCCTCTACAGAAATAGATTTAGAGAAGCGATGGAAAAGTGATTATTACAAAAACATACGTCAACAATTCCTTGACGGAGAAGAACCTTCTATATGTACATCCTGTTTTACGACCGAACGAAATAACGGAAGAAGTGACCGAATGAATTTTAATGACCGTTATGAATTTTTAGAACCAAATGTAGAAACAGGAAATCAGTACGGCAGTCCAATAGATTTAGATATTAGACCAGGCAATCTTTGTAACTTGAAATGTAGAATGTGTGGACCGGAGTCTAGTTCGCAGTTAGAAAAAGAAAGAATACAGTATACAGAATTGTTTGGTAATTATAGTTCTAAAGTTTATCAACCAGCCGGAGTATTTTCAGAAAAGAATATTGATTTTTTATTAAAGAACGCTGATAAGGGAGACCATATAAAGTTTCTAGGAGGAGAGCCAACAATCATGCCAGAAGTGAGTGATATGTTAGACAACTTAATAGAAAATGGTAAATCTCATATCAACGTAATGATAACCACCAATTGCACAAACTCGATTAAGTCGTTTACGGATAAACTAAACAAGTTCAGCCATCTATCATTTAATTATAGTGTTGACGGAACTGGAAATGTAGTTGAGTATATTAGACACCCTGTAAATTTTAAGACAATTGAAAAAAATATAAAACTATATCACAAGATGACAACAGGTGTAGATAATATATCGTTTGCGTTTCAGGCTTACAATCTTTTTAATTTGTATGATACAATCAAGTGGGCAGCAGATTTAGGAGTCAGAGTTCGTCCCGAATTAGTAGAATATCCTCAATGGTGTTCTGTGTTATCTATTCCCAAGAAAATAAGAGATTTTGAACTAAACAGAACAAAGCAACTAATGTTAGCAGATGAAAAATATGCAGAGTGGATTATACACCCATTATCTAATATTATACCAACAATAGATAGAATACTAGAAGATGACCGAGAATATCCAGTAAAAAATCTAGCAGAAATGACTAAGAATTTTGACATTGCAAGAACTCAACATATAAAAGATTTTATACCAGAAGTTTGGAAAATAGTAAAAGAAGAATATGATGCTATATAACTACGAAGATATTAGGGCAGTACACTTGGAGATTACAGAGAAGTGCCAAGCATCTTGTCCTATGTGTGACCGAAACATCAAAGGTGGGGTTGATAATCCTAATCTTGGAGATAAGAAAGGTTTACACGAATTAACAATAGAAGACATTCAGAGAATATTAGCACCAGAATTTGTCAAACAACTTGACAGACTTTATATGTGTGGTAATTTCGGTGACCCTATTGTCGCAAACGACACACTAGACGTATTCAAATATCTAAGAGAGCAGAATTCAAATATGTGGCTAAACATGAATACAAATGCTGGTGCAAAGAAAGAAGACTGGTGGAGAGATTTAGCAGAAGTACTAGGTAATAAAGGACATGTCACATTCTCTTTTGATGGACTAGGAGACACTAATCATTTATATCGCCAAGGCGTTAATTGGGATATTGCTTGGAGAAACGCAATGGCATTCATTGAAGCAGGTGGTAGAGCCCATTGGGATTTTCTTATCTTCGCACACAATGAGCATCAAGTAGAAGAAGCAGAAGCACTTGCAAAAGAAAAGGGCTTTGAAAAGTTTATGAAGAAGAAGACTGGTAGATTTTTCTCCACAGTGAAAAATACGGGCAAAGAAGAACATCAGGCAGTGAACCGTAAGGGTGAAAACCAACAGTTGTTAGAAAAACCCAAAGAAGTAAAGTTTCAGAATAAGGCTACTAAAGACATTATAAAATTAGAAGAGAAGCATGGTTCATTAGAAAAATACTTTGACAATGTAAAAATTAAATGCAAAGTGGCAGCCGAAAAGAGTATGTATCTAAGTGCAGAAGGATTAATTCTTCCGTGTTGTTGGGTTGCGGGTAGTATGTATAAATGGTGGCAGAAGCCAGGAGAAAATCAAGTCTGGGAATTACTACAACAATCTGGTGGCAAAGATGTATTCGATGCGAAAACACACGGAGTAAAATCAGTACTAAGTAATGAGTATTTCACTGGAAGATTAGTTGACTCTTGGAGTAAATCAAACACTCATCTAGGTAAACCAATGGTATGTGCCCAGAAATGTGGCGAAGAATTTGACCCTTTCAAAGCACAATTTGATGATAGATAAATATAGGTATAATAGTAATAGAAGGCAAAGATGACAGAAAAGAACGTTGAACAATGGCGAAAGAGAACCAAAGCACCAACAGATACATTCTGTTTGTTGCCTTGGGTACATCTAAGTACGAGACCAAATGGACATATGCGAGTATGTTGCACTGCTAACGCATCAAGTGTTGGTGCAACAAATGATAAGAAGCATGGCGGTGAAGTAGGAGTTCTTAAACAATCAGATGGCAAACCAGCCAATCTAAATGTAACTGACTTAATGAGTAGTTGGAACAATGACTACATGAAGAATGTCAGAAAGCAAATGTTAAATGGTGAGAAACCAGCGTCTTGTCTGAAGTGTTATGCTGAAGAAGATGCCGGCCATATGTCCAAGCGTTTCTGGGAAACAGAATATTGGGCAAGACGAGTAGACTTAAAAGAGATAATCGAAGAAACATCAGTAGAAGGTGAGATACCACCAAAGATTCGCTACTTAGATTTACGTCTAGGTTCTAAGTGTAATCTAAAATGTATTATGTGTTCACCACACGATAGTTCACTATGGGTTCCTGATTGGATTAAACTTCATCCAAGTATTGAAAATGAATCACTAAAAGAAACTATGCAATGGGGAAGTAAAGGCCAAATAGATGGCGCATCATACAACTGGCATAAGAAGAACGACAAATTCTGGGAACAGTTATACGAACAGATACCTCATATGAAACAGTTGTACTTTGCTGGCGGCGAAGCAACAATCATTGAAGAACATTATACCTTACTTGAAGAAGTTGTCAAAGCAGGATATGCCAAAGGTATTGAACTGAGATATAACTCAAATGGTGTTGAAATGCCACAGAGATTATTTGATTTGTGGGATGAATTTAAGAATGTTCGTTTTCATTACAGCGTAGATAGTATCGGTGAGATGAACGATTACATTCGTTTTCCAAGTAAATGGGACCACACAGTTAAGATGTTTCATCTGCTAGACAACACTGGACCTAATGTAGAAGTCACTGTTGCTTGTGCTGTTCAAGCCCTCAACATATACTACTTACCAGATTTTGTCAAGTGGAAATTAGAACAGAAGTTTAAGAAGATTAACTTATGGCCGTTGGGTGCAGGTATGATTAACTATCACTTTGTTTATCATCCACCTCATCTAAATGTTAAAGTTCTTCCTAACTGGTTTAAAGAGATGACACACGCTAAGTTTGACAAGTTCATTGAATGGTTAGAAGCAAACTGGGAACTATGTACAGTAGGAGAAAGAGGCAAAGATGTAACATACGATACATGGAGAGAAGCCGCATATGGTGTGAAAAGATTACAAGGTATGTTACAGTTCTCAGAGAGTGGAGATTGGAGTAGAGAACGTATGCCAGAGTTTATCGAATACATTAACAAGATGGATGGAATAAGAGATACGAACTTCAGAGATGTATTTCCAGAGATGGCACCATTACTAGATTGGACACCAGATGACGGTGATGACTGGGATGGCGAGTTTGATGACAGACTATTAAGAGAATTAGAAGACGATGGATTTCACGTTAATGCAGATGAATTAGACAGGGATAAAGAATAATGAGTGTAAAGTTAATATCACATAGTACAGCACCAGAAGATACTGGGTTAGATAATGTTCAGGAATTAATCGCTTACTGCGCCAAAGTAAGTAATCCTAACAACCAAATCAACAAAGAAACTAGTGAGAGATTAATCAAGTATCTAATTAAGCATCAGCATTGGAGTCCACTTGAAATGGTGAGTGCTTGTTTAGAGATTGAAACAACACGTGATATCGCACATCAAATAGTAAGACATAGAAGTTTTGCATTCCAAGAGTTTAGTCAGAGGTATGCTAATCCAGAAGAGATGGGCGACCAATTCGTAACACGTGAATGTCGTTTACAAGATACAAAGAACAGACAAAACAGTATTAGCACTGAGAACATGGAACTTATTGTTAATTGGGACGAAAAACAACAAGAAGTTATTGATAAAGCCAAAGAGGTTTATGATTGGGCAATTGAAAATGGCATCGCTAAAGAACAAGCAAGAGTTGTTTTACCAGAGGGTAATACTAAAACACGATTATACATGAATGGTACAATTCGTAGTTGGGTACATTATATTGAATTACGAAGTGCAAATGGAACTCAAAAAGAACATATGGAAGTTGCGTATGCTTGTGCAAAAATAATTGCAGATATATTTCCATTAGCCGGAGATTTAGTCCAAGATGCCACACTGTAAGGCACTTTATAATCATTTGTTCGTGGATGTACAAGGCTTCTATGCACCCTGTTGTTTTTATAAAGAAAAGAAAAAACATAGTTATAAAGACTTATCTTGGCACGACTATCACAACTCAGATTATATGAACAGTATAAGAAAAAATATGTTAGATGGCTGGGATAAAGGATGCAGTGATTGTGAAGAATTAGAAAAACAAAGTCTATCAAGTTATAGACACGTTGTCGAAATGTTTTGTGAATCAGATGAACCGAAAATTGAATATATTGAAATAAGTTGTAGTAATAAATGCAATATTAGATGTCGGATGTGTGGACCAGATTTTAGTAGTAAGTGGGCTGAAACACTTGAGGTTGTAGTTCCTAAAATAGAAAACTTTAAACAGTTTCTATCACAGATAGATACTACACATATAAAAGTTATAAAATACCTCGGCGGTGAACCATTTATCACGCCTGAAATAAAAATACTACTAGACTGGATGCTAACTCTACCAAACCCTGTTAAGTTTTATTGTAATACTAATCTAACATTGTTTCCTAAGAAACATATTGATACGTTATCTAAATTCGAACAAGTAATTATAGGATACAGCATAGATGGAGTTGGTATTGTAAATGATTACATAAGACAAGATAGTGTCTGGAAAACTGTAGAACAAAACTTAGAACTATGGGAAAAAAGTAAAGATGTGTTAAATTTAAAATCATATGTTCAGACTACAGTTCAGGCATACAACTTTCATAATTTGTCTGAATTAAAATCTATTTGTGATAAGTACGAATTGCCTCACAGTGCTTGGAAAATATTCGGACCAAAAGAATTAACACTTGACGCTTTGCCTCAAAACTATATAGATGCACACACCAATGAGTACAGTAAACAGTTCATAAAAGATTATAAATACAATTCAGAGTTAAACGCACAATTGATAGAAAAAACCAAACAACAAGATAGACTATTACAAACAAATATTGCTGATTTCATACCGGAATTAGCAGAATTTATTACAGAAACGGAGTAAAAAATGAAGATTGAAGATACAATGAACGGTTTCGATGTCATATGGGATTTGGGAAGAAGATGTACATATGAATGTACATATTGTCCTCCTCACCGAAATAACAAGACATCTCCTTTAGTCGGATTTAAAGACTTAAAAGAATCTATGGACTTCTTAGACAGATATGTGTCTATCTATGAAGAAAAGAGAGGAAAACCCTATAAGAAAAGAAAGTTATCATTCACTGGAGGTGAACCAACTATTCACACTGGATTCCTTAAATTTGCGAAATATATCAGAGAAACATATGGTGATAGATACACAATTGGTATAACCACAAATGGATTATTTACTAGAAGACAAGCAGAGAAGTATAAAGATTTTGCAGGAACTATATCATATCATGCAGAAGCAACTCCGGAAGAAAAGAAACTAGTAATTGAAAACATCAAGTTTATTAGACATTGGCAAGTTAATGTCATGTTTCATAAAGATTACTTTGATGAGTGTGTTGAGTTGTGTAAAGATTTAGAAAAAGAAGGAATTAAATATATTCCTAGAAGAATTGGAGATGATGGTAATGACCAATCTTCAATTCGTAAAGGATATACACATTTATATGATGTAGACCAAGAACAATATTTTGTTAATCATTGGCGCAAAAAAGATGTAGAGAGTAAACAAAAAGATATTGACCAAGAATATGTTAACTCGTTGAAGAAATCTGAAGACACTGGACCAGAAAAAGATGCTATCGTAGTAAAACCTAATCACAAATCTTGGAGTCCGACAGCAAATGAAAAAGGTGAAGTAAGTCAACAAGATGTTGAAGAATCATTAGGTAAAAAAGAAGACAGAGACGAAATAATCAACGCTAAAAAAGTTGAAATAGAAGAAATAAAAAAACCAATACCCGACTTAGGAACTAAGAAAACTGAAAAAACAGAAGATAAAAAAGATGACGTAACTGTATATCCTTCACTGATGAAAGATAAAAAAGATTTAAAAGAGAGAAAGTCTAATGGCAGAATGTGTTGTGGCGGTAGAGACTTTTGTTTAAGTACTACTGAAGAGCCAGAAGGAAAACTAGCAACCTATGTAGATAACACAAACTTCTATGAATACAGTTGCTTGGTCAATCATTATTTTCTTTATATTAACCAAGAAACACGTGATATATATCATCACCAAACTTGTATGGTAAATCTGGACAATGACGTTGCGCCTATTGGCAACTTAGATAATAGTGGCGCAATCATAGAAAGATTAGAAGGATATAATAGAGAAAAGAAATGGCCAGTCATATCGTGTCCTAAGACATTCTGTGGATGTGGCATGTGTGTTGATAAGATGGACAAGTCTTACGATATTAAAGAACACAACTTCGGTATCACTAACATTGAACTTATACCTAATATAGTCAAGCCTATGGAAAAAACAAGAACAATAACAGTACGAAATAGAATGGAATCTATAGATGACAGATTGTATATAGAAAATATAAATGCAAGATAATGAAAGCACTTGAGATTGAACTAACATCGGCTTGTAATGCAAGATGTCCTATATGTATGAGAACACGTCTCATAGAGAGGGGCATACCTGTAAAAAAAGAGCATTACACAGTAGATAACATAAAACAATACTTCGACCCTATTGATATGAAAGGTATGAGAGTAAAGTTTTGTGGTGTTCTTGGTGACCCAATTGCGTGTCCAGAATTATATGAAATATCAGAATACTTCTTAAACAGAGAAGTTAAGCACATAGAAGTTTCTACGAATGCTGGATTAAAAACTACCAAGTGGTGGGAAAGATATGGAGAACTATCATCGAAGTCAGATAACAGATTAGAGATACACTTTGCAATTGATGGCGTCAACACTAATGATTATAGAGTTGGAGTAAACTTAGAAAAGGTATGGAATAATGTAGATACTTATTTAAACGCTGGAGGATTTGCATCTTGGCAATATATTATATTCAAATATAATGAACACGAATTAGAAGAAGCAAGAACAATAGCAAAAGATAAAGGAATGAAGTTTATAACTCGAACTGCTTGGAAGAACGATGTGTCTGAAATTGAACAAGCAGATATTAAACGCAAAGCGGAGAACAAAGATTATGCCTAGCGGTTATAAAGTAAGACAATATGGTATAGTGTGTAAACACTTAGATGCTGAAGAATTCTACTTTGGCGCAAATCATAAGGTATATCCTTGTTGCTATTTGTATGACGAAGAAATTGAAATTAACATGAAACGCAATGAAGTTTTGCCATCTACTCAAAGATACGGTGATGATTATAATGACTTGACAGTGCATACTTTTGAAGAGATACAAAACCACGAATATTTTAAAAAAACTTTAGCAGAATCATTTGACAAAGATAACGAGTTGCACTGTAGTCGTTGTTGGAGGTCTTGTGGTGATAAAGGTGAAAGGAGTACACAAAAGAATGTGGAAAGTTGAATGGATTGATATAGAGTTAACATCATTCTGTAATATTCACTGTGAAGGATGTTTCAGAGAGTTGTCAGAGTATGCAGATAAAGTTAATAATACAGAAAAACTTTCTCTGGCTACTATAAAACAGAGATTTAAAAAAGAAGACTTCCCAGATATTAAGATTATTAATTTCTGTGGAAGTGTTGATGAACCAACGTCTCATCCAGAGTTCTTTGATATAATTAATCACTTCTCATCTTGGAATGCACACATAAACATTGCAACGAATGGGTCGTTACGAACTGAAAAGTGGTGGACTAAATTAGCAGAGATACTAAAGCCAATTAGCCATAGAGTGACTTGGGGAGTAGACGGTACAGATAAAACTTCAGAAATATATAGACGAGGTTCTAAATTTGATAAAGTAGAAAAGAACTACAGAGCATTCAATAAATCAGGCGGACAATCTACTTGGCAGTTTATTGTATTCGAACACAATCAACACCAAGAGCAAGAAGTAAAAGTAAAAGCACTTGAAGAGGGCTTTAGAAATGTAAAATACATATACTCTCATAGAAAAGATGTACAGAATAAAAATATAACACACAAGAAAGTAGAGAGAGAAGAAACACTAACAGTTCAATGTAAGTATGAAGCACAGAATAGAATCTTTGTTAATCACAGAGGAAATGTAATTCCATGTTGTCATCTCAATGCAGAGATGTTAGAGTATTCAGCAGGTAGAGAAAAAAATACAAAATTCACAGAAATATTGAACGAAAATCAAGGTGAAGAGGCAGTCAACTTAAAGAACCACGAGATAAAAGAAGTAATGAATGGTGAAGTTTGGAAATCTATTGCAGATTCTTGGTCAAATGAACCCATCTCAAAGTGCTGGAAAACTTGTAAGAAAAGACAACACGACACATTTGTTAAGGAATCATTATGAACAAGAGTAAACTTCCTTGTTTCTACAGTCTTCACGGCGTAAACTACAAGAATGGATATGTTACATCGTGTCCTACACAAGTAAACCAGTTGCATCTATTAGACGGTAAAATACCATCAGAATTTGTTAACAACGAAGAGTTTAAGAAACACAGATTGCAGTTATGGAACGGTGAATGGCCATCTGGGTGTCATCAGTGCAAAGAAGAAGAACTCTTTGGTAATAAATCTATGAGAATGGATTGCACAGATTCATATGATGAATCATTCTTTAATCCAGAGACGGGCGAGATAGGATTTGAATCTATTCAGCATATTGAACTTAGATTTAATAACTCTTGTAATATGGCTTGCTTACATTGTGATACGGTGTTTTCTTCAGGATGGGAAACTGCATTAAAGAAGTATGAGCCTGATAAAGAAGTACATCACTTTAATTTACAACAATTAACAAAGCAGAGACATACAGCAAAAGTAGACAGCGAAAGTCAAACACCTAGTTCTACTGCACTTCCTAGAATCGATATGAGAGTAGGAGAAGTAGATAGAGTCGCAGATGACTTGATTAATAACTTTCCTAACTTAGGTGAATTTAATGTATCTGGCGGAGAACCTCTTAAACAGAAACAATTCCTTCATCTATTAGATAGAATGAAAGACCATCCTAATGCCAGTAATATGCAGGCAATGTTCTATACAAACTTCAATGCAGATTTTGACCCCGTAGATTTAGCAGAAAAACTAGCACCGTTTGAAGACTCTTGTATTCATATCTCAGTGGACTCAGGAAAGACCTTATACCCATATTTTAGAGACGGTTCTTGGGATGTGCTGAAAGATAATATTAAAGCATTTAAAGAGAGTAAAAGTAATAGATTGAATACTAATCTTGTTAGTGGGATTTGCACAACATCTATATATCAGTTAATGGATTTATATAATGTATTTAAAGATATGCTTACCCTAGATATTGATTTGATAGAATGTTCTTTAGTTTATACTCCAGAATATATAAATCCAGGAATATTGATGGAACATTTTCCTGATGAAGTACGAAACGATATAAAAGAAACACGAGAAATGATTGAACAGTCAAACTCTGAGTTAAAAGAAACAGCATTAATAGGATTAGCCCATATAGAACAGTATATGAATAATCATATTATAGATTTGTACAATGAAACAAAACTAGACGGATTAGAAGACAACACAAAAAGATTCATCAAGTATGTAGAAGAGAGTGATAAGTTGTTTGGTAAAGATTTTAATTCTACCTTTACAAAATATCAAATAAATAACAATAAGTTAATTAGAACCCACAAGGAAACGCTATGAATGAAAAACCAACATATTTTGTTGAACAAACATATTATAACTTAGACAAATCAGAGTCAGTTGTAATTAAAATACCACATGATACTGATTTCTCCAGACCGCCTAGAGAAGTAAAACGATTAGGAATTTGGTGTTCAGGTGGCGCAGATTCGACTGCATTGCTATATCTTTTGGCTAAAACTATAAAAGACAACGACTTAGATGTATATATTCAACCTATGACTGTTAGAAGACAACGACCTTGGAATCCTATCAAAGCAAAACCAGTCATTGATAAAGTTTGCGAAATACTAGACTTTGATAGAATGTTACCACACGAAGTTTATTATCCTCCGTTAGAAGATGCCAATCAAACTGAATGGCAAGAGTTTATGGACAGAGATAGAGAAAACTGTAAAAATGGATTTTGGCATGTCTTGTATGATGGACTCACATCTAATCCTCCCGAGGCTGAGATGCCATATGAAAATTTAGAAGAACACCGTCGTGGTGAAAAGGTTGAGAAAGAACTAGAAGCACCAGCACGAGACCATATGAGGCCTCTATACCGAATAAACAAAAGATTTATTGCTGACATTTACAAGCAATTTGATTTAACTGAAAACCTTCTTCCAATCACTTGGTCCTGCGAAGGAGAAGCCTCTCAGACAGAGGATTATACTATTCCCTGTGAGAAGTGTTGGTGGTGTTGGGAAAGAGAGTGGGCGTTTAAACCAAAATAGCAATTAATTCAGTTGCTATTATCTTTGTTTCGTGTTATAATAACTTAAGTACGTTTAAATATGGAGAAAATTTATGGAGTTTGATACTTTTAAACCAAGCGATGAATGTAGTATATGTGGAAACGAATACGATGAAACATGCGGCGGAGTACAAGGACACTTTGGTGTTACGCCAGTTACATTTTGTGAATGGTGTTACGGCAGTATCTATGATATGATTTCACAAGATGTAAAAGAACAAATAAGAGAAGACTTAGATGAAGACGACTCAGCAGATATAAAGACTATCCTCGATACTGTCGGTATAGATTACGAAACAGTTATGACTAATTATAATAAAAAACAGAGGTTCTTCAATTTTACATTTGATGAGCCATGCGGAATGAGCCATAAATGAATAAAGAAGACGAGTTATATTGGTCACAATACGATTTCACAAAGATACCCTTTGATGATATCGTTAGCGTAGGACAACGAACTCTTTTATACAGAGATTTGTTTTCAGTAAGTTGGTTACTGGGAAGATTCTGTAACTACAAGTGTTCTTATTGTTGGCCGTATGCTAGGAGTGACCGCAAAGACCACAGACCAACTGAACTATGTCTAGCAACAATTGATGAGATTAAACGACAAGCAAGAGAAAATGGTTTCAATTCATTTCACTTCAGTCTATCTGGTGGTGAACCAACGTTTCATCCAGGTTACTTAGATATGCTCAACCACTTAGCAGATGATGTTGATAATTGTAATTATACTAGTGTACATATGACCACAAATATGTCACGCAATATGAAGTGGCATAAAACATATTGTGACACTGTTGCTAAAGTGAATAGGGCAAGTATCACAGCAAGTTTTCACACTGAGTACGCAGTCAAAGAAGAATTCGCTGACAAGTTATTGTTCTGTATGGAACACGATGTTCAAGTAACTATCAATATGGTGCTTGTTCCCGAATGGTTTGATAGAGATTGGGAAAATGCAATGTACTTTCACAATCGTGGCATAAATGTTACACTAAAACCACAGAGTGACCCAACTGCGTCTTTCGTAGTACACGGTTACACAGATGACCAATTAAAAACTATGCGTAATGGAATGCCTCAGCGTGATTATACAACAACCCTACAAGAAGAAACTGGAATAAAAGTTGTGAGACCTAAGCCTAAGATAGGTATGTGGAAAATGGATGCACAGAATGGTGATGATAAATCAGTACCACCTATTATGCAAGTAGAATTCCAAGATAGCAAGGGCAAGAAATGGTATATGGACCAAGCAGAACGTTTCAATGCTTTTAACTTTAATAAGTTTAAGGGATGGGAATGTACGAGTGGGTTTAAAGGTATCATTATCAGAGAACCAGATGGGTCTATTAAGCGTTCATATAGTTGTGCTGATGAACCATTAGGATATGTAGAGAGTGGCTTTAAACTATTTGACAAACCAAGAGTGTGCATCAGTGAAAGTTGTGTAAGTAGTGCAGATAGTAAGATACCAAAACGTAAACCAGGTGCAATGATACCGATATATCCAGGTGATATATCCTTCAATACGGAGAAAGAATAATGTTTGAAGACAGAATATACGAGATGAAAGAGATTACTTATGACCGACAACGATTAGAAGACTTCTATAATAGGGTTAAACATCTATCAGTAGATTATTCAGAGATTAGAAATAGAGCGACTAAAGGTTTATTCAGTTCTATTAAATTAGATAAGGATAACCATGAAGGGAAAGAATTCCTTGATTATCCAGAAATATCAGAAATAGTAGAACAATTCAATCCAGTAAAAAAGAAAATAGGAAATGGAAATATAGCAATAACAGTTTATCAACCTCATTTCGAGTTTCATCCGCATACAGATTTTTCTCGTAAGTCTGTAATAATGATTCCTATATTACCAAAAGATGGCGGAAAAGGATTAGATTTCTATGCTGATGAAATTCTAGGAGAGGATGCACATCTAGTACACACAGACGAACAAGCAATGGCTCCAGGACACGATGAAGAATTCTATCTAGGAACATGCGAATATTCAACTATACATCCTACTTTAATGGACACAGAAAGAGTTCACGGAGTAAGGAATGACGACCGAACCAGAGTTTACCTTCAGATAAGTATCTATGATATGTTTGAAGACACAGTAAAGCGTATAAAGTCTGGCGAGTTTTTATCAATAAAGGAGTAAGAAAATGTTAAAATTACCATCGTTGACAGAACTATTCTTTGGAAAAGGAGTAGACCCGGCAACATACGCACCAGCGTACTTATCTGGCAAAGGAAAGAAACTAAATAACAATACAGAAAAAGCAATTACTAAGAAGCCTATTAAGGAGGTGCAAACCAAGGCTCCTAAGAATGCAAAAACGGCTGAGAAGCCACGTGGCACTAGAAAAGACTATGCGTTAGATAAAAAACTAAAAGAAGTGAAAAAGAAATCTATTAAAAAATAAAATATGAATATTGAGAGAACGATTGAAGAATTGTTAGAGGAAATTAAAAAATTAAATAAACGAATAGAAGCGTTAGAAAAGATGGTTAAATTCCACGATGCTATTCGTAGAAGATAAGCGAGGGTATAATGGAAAATACTCAAAAGGAGAAGTAACATGGATACAGATATAAAAGCAGATGCCGGAGCAGGTACTGATAATACAGATACTAGTTTAAACGGCGAGGCTCGTGCAGGCGCTGGTATCTATGTAAATGCTAAAGGTGAATGGACAGACCCTAACGGTGGTGTGTTGACTGGTGAAGCCCTTATGAAAGCAGAAGCAAATGCTAGTGCAAAGTATGGCGTTGGATACAGAGATGGTAACCTATACATTGAAGCAGTAGCAGAAGCAAAACTTCGTGCAGAAGTGGCACTTAAAGCAGAATACCAAAATGGTGACCATGCAGTTGGCACTGAACTATATGCATATGCAGAAGTATACGCATGGGCAGGTGGCACAGCAAATGTCGGAACTGACGGTGCTTGGTTTGAAGGTGGCGCTATCGCAGGTGCGAAAGCAGGAGTAGGTAACAAGACTTACTACACAAATGAATCACTCGGACTA
>Ga0213861_10001231_pt1 | contig 22667 bp, 19 predicted proteins | sample PICome_4_FD_160110 | JGI IMG/M metagenome (GOLD analysis project Ga0213861, IMG submission 160110) | Coastal seawater microbial communities near Pivers Island, North Carolina, United States - PICO131 | ecosystem: Environmental > Aquatic > Marine > Coastal | place: USA: North Carolina... | reverse complement strand
GATACAGGGCATGGTTCCGACTCAAATCCAAGGTTTATTGAATGAAATTAGTGGCTTGAATAGGATGTTCCTGTCTGAAAAAGAGAGATATGTGTTTGCTTATTGTTTTGATTGTGGTTTAAGAAATTTTGAATAACTGCTTTAGCAACATCAAGTAAAACAATTTTATAACTTATGGTGATGAAAAAAAACCTTCAAATGAAAATTGATGGTGCAGAAGTTTCTTGGTTTGCCCCACTTTGTGATGGAGATGATGATTTTTTAGGAAACCGCAACCCAGACTTTAAAAGTAGCTGGGAAAACACGTCAAAAATTATAAAAAAAGCGGATGAATTAGGGTTTAGAAATGTTCTTTGCCCTTCTTCCTTCCAAGTGGGTCAAGACACGCTTTCATATGTTGCAGGAATGGCTCCACTCACAGAGCAAATAAATTTCTTAGCAGCTGTTCGCTGTGGTGAGTTACACCCACCAATGTTAGCCAGAACAATTGCAACTTTAGACCATATGCTTAAAGGGAGGCTTACAGTAAATATAATATCTTCTGACTTACCAGGAACAAAACTTTCTTCTCCAGAACGATATGCCCGCTCACGAGAAGTCATAGAAATTCTTAAACAATCATGGACACAAGACAGAATAGAGTTTAACGGAAAATACTATCAACTTAATTTACCAACTGACCCTGTAAAACCATATCAACAAAACGGTGGACCTCTTCTTTATTTTGGGGGGTATTCTCCAGATGGTGTGGATTTATGCGCTGAGCATTGTGATGTTTATTTAATGTGGCCTGAAACTGAGAAAAAACTACAAGAGCTAATGAACAATATGACAAATAAAGCTGCAGAGCACAAACGAACGGTTCAGTTTGGGCTGCGTATACATGTTATAGTTCGCGAGACCGAGCAAGATGCCCGAGATTATGCAAACAACCTGCTTTCAAAATTAGATTTAGATTTAGGAAAAGATATCAGAAACAGAGCACAGGACGCAGCCTCTTTAGGGGTAGCACGTCAAGCTATGCTTAGAGAAGAGGCAGACAATCAACATTATGTAGAGCCACATTTATGGACAGGAATTGGGCTAGCAAGATCAGGATGTGGGGCAGCCATTGTTGGAGATCCAGACCAAGTCTTGGCAAAACTTGAACGATATATGGAAATGGGAATTCGATCATTTATATTATCTGGATATCCTCATCAAAAAGAGTGCGAGCTGTTTGCTAAACATGTTTTGCCTCGGCTTAAAACAGTATCACTTCCAGAAGTTTTAGGAAGACGCCCTCACAAAACCCCAAATAGTCCGCTAGGTAATGGAGTTAGAAAATAAGATATGCTAGATTTTATAATTGTTCTGTTTTATTTTTTCATAATCATGGTAGTGGCTCTTCGAGGAAAAGTAAAAGCAGACAGCTCAGCAGACGAGTATTTTTTAAGCTCTAGAAACCTTCCCTGGTACTCAGTTGCTCTTTCAACCATTGCAACAAATATTCAGGGTTATCAATTCCTGGGCATGATGGGGTCTGCATATTTATTTGGACTAGCACAAGCTAATCTTGAAATTAATGCTGTGCAAGGAATATTAATTGGAGCGTTTGTTTTTGTGCCCCTTTTTTTGCGTCAAAAAATTACAACAATAACACAGTTTATAGCTCAAAAACTTGGTCAGCAAATAGCACTGTTTTATTCAATAGCAAATATTACTTTATTTGCTACAGTTACAATTGGCGCAGCTCTTTTTTGGGGGGCATACGCTGCAGACCTTGTCTTTGGAGAACAGCTTTCAGTATTACATCCTGATCGAATAGTTAGAATAGCAATGTTGATTTTAATACTAGGAGTTTTTTCTGCTATATATACTTATCTAGGAGGGTTAAGTGCAGTTGTTAAAACAGATATTATTCAGTTTAGCGTATTAATAATTGGAGGAATTGTTGTTTGCTTGACAGCAGTAAACCAGCTAGGGGGATGGGAGCAGCTGTATATAAAAACTCCTGAAAGAATGCACTTACATTTACCCGCTGACCACCCAACCCTTCCATGGACACACTTATTCGGATTATTCTTGTTAAACATTAATTATTGGTGTGCCAATCAAACAGTAATGCAAAGAGCACTTGCAGCAAAAAGTGTTGGACATGCTCAAGCTGGGTTGCTTGCAGGAGGTCTAATAAAATATTTGATGGCTGTAATTATCATTATTCCTGGAATAGCACTTTATGGAGTTTTAGGCGATAGTCTTGGTGAGCCAGACATGGCCTTTCCATATATTGTTAACACCTATCTACCGGTGGGAATAAAAGGCATTATTTTATGTGGACTATTTGCTTCGCTTATGAGTACAGTTGATTCAACATTTAACTCACTTGCAACTTTGTGGTCAACAGATATTTATTCAAAGTACATTAACAAAAAAGCTAATGATCAAGAAAAAATAAAAGCTGGACAAAAGGCAATTCTATTTAGTCTTGGCACATCACTGATAATGGGGCTGGTTTTATTATACTTAAAATTTGATGATCCAGATTCAGCGTTTACTCATACCCTGAATAATTTAAGATACTATATAAACTGTGGAATAGTAGTGTTGATATGTAGTGCTGTTATTTTGTCAAAGCCCCGCCGAGAGATTGTCTTATTTGCGTTTATTGCAACTCTTCCTATAAATATCTCCCTACAGATTTTCTTTCCAGAAATGAACTATTTTGTAAGAGCTTTTTGGGTTATTTTTATAGGACTTTCTATAACAATAGCTGGAAGCAGAGGAAAACTTAATTCTATTTTAGGGCTATTCGAGCCAGCAAACAGAGGAAATAGAAATTGGGGCTGGTCCTTAGCAATTAGCTTGCTATTACTACATTTAATTTTTCATTAAAAAGTAACCTTAGTTATTTTCTTTTTTTAACTCTTCATAGAACCCTGCGAGTGCAACCGAATATCTAGGCACTAACCAAGCCCACCAAATAAATAAAGTGAAAACACCTGCAAATAAATAAAGTGCAGCTTCAAGATTAAGCATGAACAGTTGCAGCTTATTCCCCCTCATCATCTTTTCACTCTTGTTAAAAGCCTCTATTGCTCCTACATCGGGATCATCAGCAAGTATAAAGAACACCTGTGAATACATTAAAGCTAAAATTATACCAGGGACAATAAGCAAGATAAAGCCAAGCGTAATTACCACCACTAGAATAAGAATAAAAACAATAGGCTTTAGGCCATTAAAGCGGCTGAATATTGTTAAGTAATTAACCTCGTCTCCTTTATAAAGACCAATACAATATACAGCTAATCCTAACTGAATATATGCAGACACACATGTCACCACTATGTTTAAAATAACATTTTGTGGAGCGAAAGAAAGTACAATTTGAGGTAAAACAGAAGCTAAAAAAAGACAGGCAAAAACTTCCACAAATGAGTCTTTTAAAAGAGGTTTTGTTTTTTCAACTAATTCACGGTTTGTTTTCATAAGTTAATTTTCCTTAAATTATGAATATATATTAAAAAAACAAAGTATGAAGCTTTTTAAAATTCTATCACTAACATTATTAATAGCTGGCTGCTCGTCTTTGGAAAAGCATGATGTTTTAATTAAAAACGGAATAATCGTAGATGGATCGGGAACACCTCCCTATGTTGGCTCTGTAGCTATTAACGCTGACACGATAGTAGCGGTTGGAAATCTAACTGCGAGGGGAAAACTAGAGATAGACGCTACAGGTTTGGTAGTAGCGCCAGGATTTATAAACACCCTTTCTTGGGCTACAGAATCATTAATACAAGACGGGAGATCAAAAAGTGACATCATGCAGGGCGTTACGTTGGAGGTTTTTGGAGAAGGATGGTCAATGGGGCCATTAAGCAAAAATCTTAAAAACGAACTACAGCTTCCAAATGCACAAGGTGATATTAAATATGAAATAGATTGGAACACTCTTGATGAATATTTACAATCATTAGTAAGTCGTGGAATTTCACCAAACGTTGCCTCTTTTATTGGAGCAACTACAGTTAGAATTAACCACATAGGCTATGAAAATAGGCCACCAACTACTGACGAAATGAATTCGATGAAACAAATGGTTAGAGAGGCTATGGAAGATGGTGCTCTAGGTGTAGGATCATCATTAATTTACGCTCCCGCTTTCTATTCAAGCACTGAGGAATTGATAGAGTTGTCAAAAGTGGCGTCAGAATATGACGGCCTTTATATTTCACACATGCGTAGTGAAGGAAATAGGTTGCTACAAAGTATCGATGAATTGATAACCATTGCAGATAAAGCAGATATTAGAGCGGAAATTTATCACTTAAAGATGAGTGGTAAGGAAAATTGGAGTAAATACGATGAAGTTATTAGAAAGATTGACTCCGCAAGAGTCGCAGGGTTAAGCATAACCACAAACATGTATACGTATATAGCTGGAGCGACAGGACTAGACGCCTCTATGCCACCATGGGTTCAAGAAGGAGGTTATGATAAATGGGCTGAACGCCTACAAGACCCAGCCATACGTCGAAGGGTTTTAAAAGAAATGACTACTCCAACTGATAAGTGGGAAAACTTAATGTACGCTGCAGGAACTCCAGACAATTTATTGCTAGTTGGGTTTAAAAACGATAGCCTAAGACATTATACGGGAAAAACTTTGACAGAGGTTGCAGAAATACATGGTAAATCACCAGAAGAAACTGCAATGGATTTAGTAGTTGCAGACGGGAGTAGGGTTGGAACGGTTTACTTTTTAATGTCAGAAGAAAACATAAAAAAGCAAGTAGCATTACCCTATATGAGCTTTGGCTCAGACGCAGGTTCATTAAGTCCAGAGGGAGTTTTTTTAAACTCAAGCACACACCCTAGAGCTTATGGAAATTTCTCAAGATTGTTAGGAAAGTATGTAAGAGAAGAAAAAATAATATCTATTGAAGAGGCTGTTAGAAAATTAACCTCACTGCCGGCCACTAATTTTAAAATCAAAAAACGAGGTAGTCTAACAGAAGGGTTTTACGCAGACTTAGCCATCTTCAATCCTGAAACAATTCAAGATCATGCTACTTTTGCTGAACCACATCAGCTATCAACAGGAATGATTCATGTTTTTGTAAATGGAGAGCAGGTCCTCAAAAACGGCAGCCACACAGGGGCCTTACCAGGAAGGGTAGTTAGAGGTCCTGGGTATAAAAAAGTTAAGTAAAACTATTTAAGTTTGATGCTTATGTCTTTGTCCGAAGTCATCTTAAAAACACTCTTTTTAAATGATGGGCCAAACCTCATTGACGGATTATTTGAAAAACCATATGGTTCAAGTGGAATACCAAATAATCCGGTTGTCTCTAAAATGTTGTTATTATTTTCATCGTGGTACACAGAAACAGCATAATTTCCTTTTTCTATGTTTTCTATTTTTAAGGAAACCGCTTCATCTTCAACAACTACTATTTTTGAGAACGCGCATGATTTTAAGAAATTGTCTTTTTGATCGGTTACACAAACACGTAAAACACCCTTTATGTTTTTAAAGCTAGCTACTTTTATCTTTAAGGTGAAGCTATTTTTTTTAGACTGTGAATAACCACCAAGCACAGTTAACATTGCACATATTAAAAAGAGAAGTTTAAGTTTTCTCATACTATAAATTAATTATCCGTAGCCTTTCTTTTGGGCGCTCTTTTCCTGGGCCAAATTGCTTGTTTTCCAGTTCTTGGACTTACAGGCATTATCCTTTTTTCTCTTGACGCCTTGCTTTCATCTTCACTAGCCATATAGGTAAGGATTGCGGTTAAAATCACATTGCTTCTAACGTCATCAAAAATTATTTTATCATAAGTATCTATATTCGTATGCCATGTATAGTCTCTGTATGACCAATCAAGAGAGGATAGGCTAAACGCAGGCACTCCAGCCGCTACAAATGAAGCATAGTCGCTGCCACCACCGCCAGGCATTCCTGGAAAATCAGTTTTAATATGTTTTTTAATTTCACCTGGGACGGGGAATAGCCATTTAGAAACATACTCATAAGAGTTTAAAAATCCTTGACCGCTAATATTAATAACCCTACCTGTTCCGTTGTCTTGATTAAAAAGAGCTTGAGTGTTATCTACGATTTCAGGAAAATCTTCAACAAATGCTCTTGAGCCATTTAATCCGCCTTCTTCAAATCCCCAGTGACCAACCAGAATTGTTCTTTTTGGGTTTGGGTAAATAGCCTTTAATATCCTCATGGTCTCCATCATCACTATAGTTCCAGTTCCATTATCTGTAGCTCCAGTTGCACCATCCCAGGAATCAAAGTGAGCTGATAAAATCACGTATTCATCAGGCTTTTCCACACCTCTTATTTCAGCAAGTGCGTTAAACGTAGGAACAACACCTAGGTCTTCTGATGTCGAAACAACTCTTATTTCAGGACCAGCACCACTTTTAACCATTCTATATAACATAGAATAATCTTCCAGCCTTAAGTCAATGTTTGGAATTGTTTTTGTGCCAGCACTAAAAATTCTATTTGCACCAAATCCTCCTGCCCAATTACTTGATAAAATTCCTGCAGCCCCCGCTTCTTCTAGTGTTTTTATTATGTTTCTTCTATTAACCCCCATTTTTCTATAATTGGCATTCCATTTTCTTGAGGCTTCAATTTTGTCTTTTTTCATTTTTTCAAAAGACTCTGGGGTTGCAAATTTTTCCCAATTATATTCTGGCCTTCCAGTTATTTGATTCATGCTACTTAAAACAAACTTCCCCTTAATTGTTTTTAGCCAAGCATTAAACTCCTCTTTATTGTCAACTTCAGGAATTACTGCTAATCCAGCTGTTATTCCCTTTTGAGAAGTAGAAGGGCTGTAAGCTAACTGCATTCCAGAAAGAGTTCTAACTCTTGGAGAGACTAAATCTACGTGCGTAATTCCTCTTTCCCATCCTTGCCATTCTCCAAACTCGTGGATTCTAGCGTCAATTCCCCAGCCTGCATATCTTTGTAATGCCCAATCACCAGCGTTTTTCATTTGAGGTGTTCCAGTTAGTCTAGGCCCAACAACATCTAATAATTCGTGAGCGAGAATTTCAAGATGAGAATTATCCGTAGCCTCGGCAACAATATTTTTAATTATATCATCTTGAGCTTTAACAGAAAAAGAAACGATTAATAGAAGTATATAAAGTGAGTTTTTCATTTATCAAGTTTTAGAGATAGGAAGATATAAAATTTATTACAATATAAATTTCAAGACCATCCAGAAAAGGCTTGTTTTAAAAATATAAGAATTAGAGAAATTAACTAATAACCTCTTTTATTTTCACCATAGCCAATCTTTCTCATACGCAAAGAGCTAGGTGTAACCTCTAAGTATTCATCTACTTGAATAAACTCCATGCTTTCTTCTAGAGAGAAGTCAATCTTTGGCTCAATTTGAACAGCTGCATCTGTGCTTTGGGTTCGCATGTTAGTAAGCTTCTTTCCTTTGATAACATTAATACTTAGATCATCGTTTCGAGTGTTCTCCCCAATAACCTGCCCTTTATATATTTCAGCACCAGGAGAGATAAAAAACCTACCCCTGTCTTGAAGCTTGTTAATAGAGAAAGCTGTTGCGACCCCAGCTTCCATTGAAATTAAAGAACCTTTCATTCTTTCAGGAATATTACCCTTAATAGGACCATACTCTCTAAATCGATGAGTCATCACAGCGTTACCAGCAGTAGCTGTTAAAATATTATTTCTTAATCCAATCAATCCTCTTGAAGGTATGTCAAATTCAAGGTGTTGTAAAGACCCTTTAGGCTCCATAACTAACATATCACCTTTTCTTTGACTTACAAGCTCAATGGCTTTTCCAGAAAACTCGTCAGGAACATCAATTACAAGAGACTCCATTGGCTCACATTTTACCCCGTCAATTTCTTTATAAATCACCTGTGGTTTTCCAACTTGAAGCTCAAAGCCTTCTCGTCTCATTGTTTCAATTAGAACAGATAAATGAAGAATTCCTCTTCCATATACATTAAACTTATCTTCGGTTGGACCGTCGTCAACTTTTAGAGCTAAATTTCTTTCTAGTTCAGCGTATAGCCTATCTCTTATATGTCTTGAAGTAACATATTTACCTTCTTTCCCAAAAAAAGGAGAGTTGTTTATTGTAAACAACATGCTCATTGTAGGCTTGTCAATAGCAATTCTTGGAAGCTCTTCAGGAGATTCAAGATCTGCAATAGTATCGCCAATTTCAAAATCTTCTATACCAACAATTGAGCAGATATCTCCAGATCTTGCTTTTTTAACTTGCACCTTTCCCATCCCTTCAAAAACATGGAGTTCTTTTATTCTTACTTTCTTTTTTACGCCATCAGCCTTACATAATATATAATCTTTTCCCTCTAGAAGATCCCCACGAAAGATTCTTCCAATAGCAATTTTACCTACAAACTTTGAATAATCTAAAGATGTAATTTGCATTTGAGGGTCACCCACATTATAGGGCGCTTCGGGAATTACTTCAACAACAGCATCTAAAAGAGGTTGAATGTTATCTGTTTTTTCTTTCCAATCTAGACTCATCCAGCCTTCTTTGGATGACCCAAAGAGAGTAACAAAGTCCAATTGATCTTCACTAGCATCTAAGCTAAACATTAAATCAAATATTGCTTCTTGAACAATGTCAGGGGTACAGTTTTCCTTATCAACCTTATTAACAACAACAATTGGCTTCAACCCCAGTTCAACAGCTTTTCCTAAAACAAATCTTGTTTGAGGCATGGCACCTTCAAACGCGTCAACTAATAATAAAACTCCATCAGCCATCTTCAACACCCTCTCTACTTCACCTCCAAAATCAGAGTGGCCAGGCGTATCAATAACATTAATTTTTACACCTTTATATACAACAGAAACATTTTTTGAAAGGATAGTTATTCCTCGTTCACGTTCTAAATCATTATTGTCAAGCAACAACTCCGTTCTTTCTTTACGATCATCAAGAACCTTACAATGATCAATAATTTTATCTACTAAAGTAGTCTTACCGTGATCTACGTGGGCTATAATTGCAATATTTCGAATAGAATCCATAGGTTGTCTAAAGCTGGCAAAAATACTCTAATTTATTTCTTCCAAAGAGTAAAACGAGAATCTTATTAAAATTTTTTGAAGTTTATCTTTTAAAACGCCTCTTATTTTTTCTTGATTTTCCAGATCGTTTATTTGAGTTTTTTTGACTGGAGTTTTTTTTCTTTTTAGCTGGCTCAGGAACTATATTTGGGTCTAATTCAAACCCTTCCGCTATAGATGAAGGAATTTTAAGTTTAATTAACTTTTCAATATCCTCTAAATAAGCGTATTCATCAATAGAAACTAATGATATCGCTTCTCCGTTGCTTCCTGCTCGTCCAGTTCTTCCAATTCGGTGGACATAATCTTCGGGAATATTGGGTAATTCAAAATTAACAACGTGCGGAAGAAGAGGAATGTCTATTCCACGAGCAGCAATATCTGTGGCTACTAACACATTTACAGACCCATCTTTGAATCCTGCTAATGCGGCCGTTCTTGCAGTCTGACTCTTATTGCCATGAATAGCCTTTGCGTTTATACTAAAGCTAATCATCTTTTTGCATAAATTATTTGCACCATGTTTGGTCCTAGTAAAAACCAACACCTGTTCCCACTCTCCTTCAATAATTAATTTGATTAGTAGTTCTGATTTTCGTGCTCTATCAACTTTAAAAACACTTTGAATGATAGCCTCTACGGTTGTATTTCCAGGGCTTACATCTATCTGTGCAGGGTGATTAAGAATTCCCTGAGCTAAACTTTTAATTTCTCTAGAAAATGTTGCTGAAAACATTAGGTTTTGACGAACATTGGGGAGTAGACTAATGATGTTTGAAATTTCACGATGAAATCCCATATCTAACATTCTGTCCGCCTCATCAAGAACTAATATTTCCACTTTATCAAAAAATAAAACTTTTTGTCTGTATAAATCAAGCAACCTACCGGGAGTAGCAACTAATACATCAATGCCTTTATTTATTTTTTTAACCTGAGGCTTTTGGTTAACTCCTCCAAAAACAACTGTTGACTTTAAGTCTGAAAACAAACTATATTCTTGAACATTTTCATATACCTGAGAGGCTAACTCTCGAGTTGGAGTAAGAATCAATGCTCTAACAGATCTTGATGGATGGTGTTTTTGTTTTGAAAGACGCTGTAATAAAGGCAAAGTAAAGCCTGCAGTTTTTCCGGTTCCTGTTTGAGCAGAAGCAAGAATGTCTTTCCCTTTTAAAATTTCTGGAATCGCTTTAGCTTGAATGGGGGTAGGCTCAGAATAGCCTTTTTCTTCAATAGCTTTTACAAAAATTGAGTTTAATCCTAAATCAGAGAATTTCATAGAGGGTATTAGTGTTTTTTTGAGGCAAAACTTTTCAAAGATAACGAATTGAAAGCTGAGCCTGCTAATTATTTTTGTATCAAGCAAACTATATCCTAAGCATAAGTAAAAACTATGGTAATTAACCAAAACTAATAGATGCTAAGAAAGCACTTGTAAGTAATTTTTAAAAAGTATAATTTTGATTATTAAATAAGGTATATGGAAAATTATAAAAACAACGGATCCTCAGAGAATGGAGAATCTACAGGAAAGTGCCCTTTTGTGCACGGAGGGTCTACATCTCCAACAACCTCACCACTAAAATGGTGGCCAAAAAGACTTAATCTTGACATTCTTCATCAACATGATGAAAAGACAAACCCATACTCTAATGATTTCAACTATAGAGATGAAGTTAAAACACTGGATTATAAAGCACTTGAAAAAGAGATGCATGAATTAATGACTACGCCACAATCATGGTGGCCTTCTGACTGGGGACACTATGGGGGGCTGATGATAAGGATGGCATGGCATGCTGCAGGAACATATAGGGTTGCTGATGGACGAGGTGGAGCGGGAACAGGGAACCTTAGATTTGCACCCTTAAACTCATGGCCAGATAATGGAAATCTTGATAAGGCAAGAAGATTATTATGGCCGATTAAAAAGAAATATGGTAATAAAATAAGCTGGGCAGATTTATTTATTCTGTCAGGAAATATAGCTTATGAAAGTATGGGCCTGAAAACATTCGGCTTCTCTTATGGAAGAACAGATACTTGGCAGCCTGAAATTGATATATATTGGGGACCTGAAGATGAAATCATGGCACCAAGTGAAAACAGATATGCAGATTTAGAGGATCCATCAACATTAGAAACACCATTAGGAGCTACGCATATGGGATTAATATACGTTAATCCTGAGGGTGTAAATGGAAAACCAGATCCAATGAAAACTGCGCTTCAAGTAAGAGAAACTTTTGCTAGAATGGCAATGAATGATGAAGAAACTGCAGCATTAACTGCTGGAGGACACACTGTAGGAAAAGCACATGGTAACGGGGATGCTTCTAAGTTAGGGAAAGAGCCTGAGGGAGCTAATATTGAGGATCAAGGATTTGGATGGATAAACCCTACACTTGCAGAAAAAGGAGTAGTAACAAGTGGATTAGAAGGTGCTTGGACTACAAACCCTACCAAATGGGATAATGGCTATTTTGAAATGCTCTTTAACCACGACTGGGAATTACAAAAAAGTCCAGCTGGTGCTTGGCAGTGGGAGCCTGTTAATATATTGGAGGAGGATAAACCTGTTGACGCAACCAATCCGTCAATAAGAAATAATCCAATAATGACAGATGCGGATATGGCTATGAAGATGGATCCTATTTATAAGGAAATATGTTTAAAGTTTAAAAATGATCAAGAATATTTTTCAGACACATTTGCAAGGGCTTGGTTTAAACTTACACATAGAGATATGGGGCCAAAAACAAGATATATTGGACCAAGTTTCCCTAAAGAAGATTTAATATGGCAAGATCCAGTTCCCACAGGTAACAAAAATTATAATGAAGATGATATCAAAAGTAAGATTTCTAATTCTGGATTGTCAATTTCTGATCGAGTATCAGTAGCTTGGGATAGCGCTAAAACTTTCAGAAGTTCTGATTTAAGAGGGGGTGCAAATGGAGCAAGGATAAGCTTATCTCCTCAAAAAGATTGGGATGTAAACGAGCCTGAAAGACTTTCAAAAACTCTTTCAGTTTTGAAAACAATTTCTTCAGAAACAGGAATAAGTTTGGCAGACACAATCATTTTAGCCGGAAACCTTGCAATTGAGGAAGCAGCTTTAGCAGCAGGATATAATTTGACAATTCCATTTAAAAGAGGTAGAGGTGATGCTTCACAAGAAATGACGGATGTAAACTCATTTTCAAATCTTGAGCCAGAAGCGGATGCGTTTAGAAATTGGTTTAGTGGTAAAGCTAAATCAAGTCCTGAAGAATTAATGGTAGATCAAGCACAACTTTTAGGTTTAACAGCTCCTGAAATGACTGTTCTTGTTGGCGGTATGAGAGTGCTGGGGGCTAACCACATTGACAATAAATCTGGAATTTTTTCAGATAATGAGGGTGTTTTATCTAATGACTTTTTTGTTAACCTAACGGATATGAATAATAAATGGACTATTGTTGATGATAACAATTACGAGGTAAGAGATAGACATTCAGGAGAACTTAAATGGACTGCTTCATCTGTTGATTTAGTTTTTGGATCAAATTCAATTTTAAGATCATATGCAGAACTATATGCTCAGGACGATAATAAAGAAAAGTTTGTTAATGATTTTGCTAGTTCATGGTCTAAAGTTATGAATGCAGATCTTTTTTAAACTTTTTTTAAAGCCATCGGTCTAACCAATATATAGGCATATTTCCATATGCAAACTGGTTATTTAGATAATGGCCTAGTCTTCTAATAGGAGACTAGGTCATTTTTTGTCAGATAATTTTCTATATTTAAAGCTCACAATAAATCACAGTCATGAAAAAACCTCTATTAAACCTTATTATTTCAGCTCTTCTTCTTACAACTACCTCTATGTACTCGCAAGAATTAATTGTTAAATCTAATCTAGAAAATTTAACAATGAGAGTTGGGGAAACATTTAAGCCAACATCTTTTGCCGAAGATCTTCAAGGTCAGAAAACTTTGTGCCAGGCAGTTATTTATTATAACAAGAAAGGTGTCTTCAGCACAGCCAAAGCAGTCACTGTGAACAGGGAGAAAGGAACAATTAGAGCTAATGAGCCAGGAACCCACGAAATTGTAGCACTATGTATAGGTCAAGAAGGTCAAAGATTAAGCAGAACCTTTCCAGTTCAAGTTGATTTCCCAAAGGCAAAAGAAATAAAGATTACACTAGCTTCAGCAAAAGTTTACGAAGGTTCATACATCCCTCTCGAATTTGAAGTGGTTGATGAAATGAATTTTACAAGAAAAAATGAATTTTTTCAGTTAAGCTCAGGCTCTGAAAACATTCAGATTGATGCATTTAATAATGTTAAAGCAGTATCTCCGGGAAAAGCAATCCTCTCTGCCTCATTTGACGATATATCAACGTCTTTAACTATTGATGTTTTAAGTAATCCAATTAATAAATTAGAACTTAAAGCTAGTTTAGATGTTTCGCGAACAGGTGATGTTGTTAATTATGAAGCAGTAGGTTATGATATAAATGGAAACCTGCTTGAAGGGCTACCTTTTACTTATACCTTTTCTGGAAAAGCTATTGACAAATCAAATAATGCATCAGGTTTAATAATGAATGACGGAAGGTTTGTTGCGGATGTGATAGGTGATTATATGATTTCAGCTAGCCTTGGAACTAGCTCAGCATCTAGACCACTAAAAGTTGTTGGAAGAGGAGTTGAAAGAGAAGTGTTAAAAGTTGGAAAAGGAGTTGTGTCTGATAAACACACTTCTGATTTTTGGGTTTTTGAAGGAGTTGATGGAAGAGATTATGCAGTAACTGGTACTTGGGGAGCAGATGGGACATCTTTCTTTTGGGATGTAACTGATCCAGCAAATATTAAAAAAATTGACAGTGTAAAGGTCGATGCTAGAACGGTAAACGATGTAAAAGTTTCTCAAGATGGAAGAATTTCTGTGATAGGGAGAGAGGGAGCTTCAGATAGAAAAAACGGAATAATAATTCTGGATGTATCTAATCCATATGACGTTAAGATTCTTTCTGAATACACAAAAAACCTAACAGGAGGTGTTCATAATGTTTTTATAGATAATGACCATGTTTATGCCCTTAGTGGAAGTCAAAGGTATTTTGTTATTAATATAGAAGATCCTAAGAATCCTGTAGAGGTTGGAATGTTTGAGGTTGGCAAGGAAGGACAATCTATTCATGATGTATGGATTGAGGATGGAATCGCATATTCCTCTAACTGGAGAGATGGAGTCTATTTGGTTGACGTTGGAAATGGAATTGCAGATGGTTCACCATCAAACCCTGTTGCTTTTGCAAACTATGATTACGCAACTGGAGCACACCACGCGACATTCCCATTTAAAAGTAAGTCTACAGGAAAATTTTACACAGTTCTGGGGGATGAAATTTTTCCAGACGGCGTAGATGAAAACAACCCTAACATAACTGCAGGATTTCTTCACTTTGTTGATTTTTCAGACTTAGATAACCCAGTAGAGGTTGCAAAATATGAGCTACCAGGACAAGGTTCACATAACTATTGGATTGAAGATGATGTTTTATATGTTGCAATGTATGGAGGTGGGGTAAGGATAGTAGACATAAGCGGCGATCTTCTTGGAGACCTCTATAGGCAAGGAAGAGAGATAGGGTACATAATGACTGGAACATCAAATGGATACATTCCTAACGCAACTATGGCTTGGGGTGCACAGCTCTATAAAGGATATGTTTTTTATTCTGATTGGAATAATGGTTTAGGTTCCTCCAAAGTGTCAGAATTAAAACCAGACAACTCTAAAGCAAACCAGTACATAAACAAAACACCTATTATTGACTAGATGAAAAGGTTTATCATACTAAGTATATTTTCTATTACATTTAGCTATAGTCAGGAGTATTATTTTTATGCTGCTGCAGAATCAGATGATACGGTTTCTCTAATTAATTTTAACGGAGAGATTGCAGTTGAGCTGGAGAGAATCCCTGTTGGCTCAATGAAAACAGAGATTGAGGGTCCTCATGGATTAACTGTTGACCCTTCGGGTGACTACTGGTATCTTTCTTTAGCTCATGGAAATCCATATGGATCTTTAGTTAAATTTTCAACGGAGACAAATAGGCCTATTGATAAAACAACTTTAGGTTTGTTCCCAGCTTCAATGCAGATATCTAGTTTGACAGGATTATTATACTGTGTAAACTTTAATCTACATGGTGCAATGAAACCAAGCAGTGTGTCAGTTGTTGATCCAGAAACAATGACCGAAATTAAGCAAATTCAAACAGGCGTAATGCCACATGGGTCTAGGATATCGCCCAACGGTAGATATCAATACTCTGTCGCTATGATGTCAGGTGAATTATTTGAAGTTGACGCTTTAACACTTGAAGTTAATAGAACTTTAAACCTTGATGAAAATCACAGTATGAGTCATGGGGGAATGCACCATTCACCTGTAAAGCCAACATGGGTAACGCCACACCCTACAGAACCTAAGGTTTATATTGCGGGAAATGGATCTGATGAAATAATTGAGGTTAATACATCCCTCTGGGAAATTACAAATAGAATAAATACTGGAAAAGGCCCTTACAATATTGATATCTCTGCAGATGGAAAATTTTTAGTTGCAACCCTAAAGAGTGATGCTAAAACTTTAGTTTGGGAGCTTGACAAAAAAAACCCTTCGATTATTTCCAATAATTCTACTGTAAGCCATGGAGTAGTTATTTCTCCAGACAGTAAATATGCTTTTGTCACTGTTGAGGGGGTGGGAGGTGATCCAGGCCTTGTAGATGTTATAGATTTAGAAAAAGCTAAAGTGGTTAGCTCTGTAAATATTGGAAAACAAGCTGGAGGAATAGCTTTTTGGAAAATAGAAGAATAATCTTAATATGATAAATTCAGAAAAAATAAGAGAATACTTTCCTTCGTTAGGGAGGGTTGACACAAACAACAACCAAATCATCTATCTGGATGGTCCAGGGGGAACTCAAGTTCCAATTCAAGTAATAGAGGGCATCTCACAATACTATATTAGATCAAACGCTAACACTCATGGTGAGTTTGTGACTAGTAAAGAAACAGATTTCATGATGGATGGTGTAAGGGAAAGAGTCTCTGAAATGTTAGGTTCAGAAGGGCCAAAAACAATATCTATTGGTCAAAATATGACAACTTTAAACTATAGTTTAGCTAGGGCTTTATCAAGAAAGTTTAATGAAGGTGATGAGGTAATCATAACCGAGCTAGACCATGAAGCAAACAGGGGGCCGTGGAAAGTTCTTGAAGAGGTGGGTGTAAAGCTAATCGAAGTCAAGCTTTTAGATAATGGCACTCTTGATTATACAGATTTTAAAAATAAAATTAACAATAAAACAGTAATGGTATGTATGGGCATGTCCTCTAATGCTCTTGGAACCCTCAATGATTTTGTTGGCATTGGTAATTATCTGAAAGATAAAAACTGTCTTTTTTTGTTAGACGCAGTGCATTATGCCCCACACTTTTCAATAAATGTTCAAGAATTGGGCTGTGATTTCATGCTATGCTCTGCATATAAATTCTATGGACCACACGTTAGTTTTCTTTATTCAAAACCAGGACTGCTAGGTAGCTTAACAACAGATAGGCTTGTTGTTCAAGATCAAGAAGCCCCGTATATTATTGAGACAGGAACACTAAATCACGCTGCTTGTTCTGGAGTTGCCTCAGCCATTGACTTTATTTCGTCTATAGGAAAAGGGTCCTCTTTAAGAGAAAAGCTAGAAAGCGCCTATAAACAAATAAGTATTCATGAATTTGAACTTGCGAAACACCTTTATGACTCACTGCAAAAAGAGGACAAAATTACAGTTATAGGCCAAGACTTTTCAAGCAAAAAAAGAACTCCAACTGTATCGTTTGTTCATAATGATTTCTCCCCCCAAGACGTTTGTAAAAAATTAGCAAGCAAAAATATATGTGCTTGGGATGGGCATTTTTATGCTCTTAAAGCAATTCAGAAACTTGGTTTAGAGCAAGCAGGGGGTGTTACAAGGCTTGGAGTTTCACTATATAATACTAAGCAAGAAATCGACAGGGTGGTTGAGGTGATAAAAAACTTATAATTTCAATTGGTTAGTTTATTGTAAAACCAACTCTTGAAAACCAAAATCGTATCCTCTGAGGCATAGTTTAGGTCCTGAATGTTTAAAAGCTTTACCTCTTTGTTGTTATCCAGTTCGCTTAAGACTTCTTCAAGTTTTTTAGGGCTATAGTTTCTAACTTTTTCAATCTCTACAAGTCTGTTTTTTGAAGCTGCAACATACTTGTCTTCCTTAATTAAAAGGTGCCAACAAAGACTATAAGGCATGTACTGTTTGGAATCTCTAAACTTATATTTCAGTTGTTTTTTAAGCACACCGGGGTTCTTCTCATAGAAACTTTTAATAACAGACTTTAACTGAGGTCTGCCAGAATGATATGATTTAAAATACTCTCTTTCAAATCCGGCAATATTTGCTGCCTTAGACTGAGCTGCATTATAGCTTGGTCTAATTTTAAGAGCACTTTTGATCATGTTTGATATTTTTTTTAATGGCTGAGTATTATATGTTTGCGACCAATTACCTCTCAACACAGCTTTATTTTTAACAAACCATTCTTCGGGACTGCTTTTTTTTATCAAAAACATATCATCATTAAAATATATGAATTTTTCTGAAAGGTCATTTATTTTATATAGAACAGCGTCAATTGAGCGAACATTAAATGTTGGCAGAAAACCTTCAGCTCCATTAAATATTTCTTTATGATCAACAATGTTTACCTTGTCTATAGGAGCAAATTTTTTTATCTCTTCCAGATTAGGTGATTGACCGTCTGTAACAATAAATATTTTTCTCACAAAGGGTGCGTATTTTAAAATTGAGCCAATGCAAAAAGTAATTTCATTTGATTGTAGGTATTGTTTTTTAATATCACCTCTTCCTTTGAGGTATTTATTATGCCTCATTTGGTAGTCTGAGTCCGACCCGTCAACCCATGTTATAACTGCATCTATTGCTTCCATTTAAACAAAATAAAAAAGCTTATAAATAGGAGTATTCAGGGATTTAGATATTTTCAGGGCAACGTCTAAACCTGGAATAAACTTGTTTTTTTCAATTGAAATGATTGTTTGCCTACTTACGCCTGCTCTGTTAGCTAGCTCTTCTTGGGTTAGACCACCACCTTTTCTAAAATCTTTAACTCTATTTACCAACATATGTAAAACTAACTTTACAAATATATAAAAATATTTTGTAAAACAAACTTTACTTTGTTGACTTTTTTAAGTAATTGTAAAACAAACTTTACTTTTATAAAGTATAGTTTACTTTACATTTTACTATATTATTGATTTAAATGTATAAATAACTTTTAATTGTTATACAAAAAGATGTTAAATAATCATTAAAACCTAGGTAATCATTAACCTCGTATGTTGATTTTCCTAGTTTTACAAAAATTTTATCAATGAAAAAAATATTCACTTTATTAATGTTTACAACTTTGGTCTCTTGTAATCTAAACAATAGCAAACAAGAATCTGTGGAGGTGTCTACGTTAACAGCTTCAGATGGAGTCTATAATATTAAAAACGAGACTAGTTATATTACCTGGACTGGTAGAGAAGTTTCTACTAGCTACCACTATGGGACTATTAATTTTGCTTCTGGTCAGTTTGAATTATCAGGCGGCTTGATTTCTACTGGTGAATTCATTGTAGACATGTCGACTATTAAGAATGACGATTTACCCACGGATTTTGCTAAAAACAGACTTGAAACTCATTTAAAGTCAGAGGATTTTTTTTCTGTAGAATCATATCCAACAGCTAAAATATCTATTTTGGATTCTGAAATTATTTCAGATGGTAAGTGGTTAGTTTCAGGAGAACTAACAATTAAAAGTTATACTCATCCTATCCAATTTGAAATAATAAATTCGATGGATGGTTGGAAAGCAGATCTAGTTTTTGATAGATCTATGTATAATATTCAGTTTAGATCGGGAACATTTTTTGAAAAACTCGGTGACAAAATGATTTATGATGATATTGAATTAGAGATTAATCTTAAAACTTTATAATATGAATTCAAATAGGCCAAAATGTGGGTGTGGAAATACAGCAAATCCAGATGGATATTGTGATGGATCTCACCTAAATAAATAATGAGCAAAATTTTAGCTTTTGGGGCATCAAACTCTAAAAATTCAATTAACAATAAACTAGCCACTTATACAGTGAATAAGATTGCTCCAGATGAGTCAATCATTATTGATCTTAATGACTTTGAAATGCCTATTTACAGCGAGGACAGGGAGAAAATAGACGGTATTCCAGAAAAAGCATTAAAATTCAAAAAACTAATTAGTGAATGCGATGGGATAGTAATATCTCTGGCGGAACATAATGGTGCCTACACTGCAGCCTTTAAAAATATTTTTGACTGGATATCTGTAGTTGAAAAAGTAGTTTGGTGTAACAAACCTTTATTTCTATTAGCAGCATCAAATGGAGCAAATGGAGCAAAGACTGTTTTACAGATTGCTGAGGAGCGTTTTTCAAGACAGAGTAACCTCATTATACCTGTGTTTTCATTTCCAAATTTTAGTGATGATTTTTCAGATAAAGATGGAATAACAAATAAGTCTTTAAATGATAACTTTGAAATTCAAATTAGGGACTTTAAAAATCAAGTAGAGTCATCACTTGATTCCTGAAACAATTAATGTTCCCTTCCATTCACCATCTCCTCCATTAAACCATGATTCTGTTTTATTAAAACCTGCTTTTTTAAAAAATGTAATCCAATTTTCTTTTGGAAACAACTTCATGATATTTATACCACAGTCTTCTTGCCATGAATGAGAAGGCTTGTTTTCTTTATAATAATCGATACCCATTATCAATCTTCCACCTTTCACTATCCAGTTATCATGGATATGCTTGATTAGCATATCAGGATTTTCAAAATAATAGAATACTTCCATTGAGTGAACAAGATCAACCTTTTTATCAGGACTCCAGTTCATTAGATCTGTACAATAGTATTGGCCATAGCCATCAAGCTTTTTTGCCTTCTCAATCATATTTAAAGACCCATCAACACCTATTGCTTTTTTGCATTTAGGATCACAACCTACTTTTCTAACAACCCAACCATTCCCACATCCAGCATCAATAAAACTATATTCTTTGAGTTCTTTTATTGAATAATCAAGCATGTTTTTTACAGACGGAGAATGTCCTTTTTCCATTCCCTCATCTTTACCATTAATAACCCAATTACTAAAAACTTTAATAGGGGAATTCATTTAGTTTACTTTAATTAATTTATGGGTGATTTTAGAATCACATATTGAAACAATATATAAATTAGAGTTATTCAAGTCTTCTATTTGAGTATAATACTCCTCGTTAATTAACTCGTTTACAAAATCAGGAATAGTATTGCTGTGTCCAACAACTAAAGTGTTTTCTCCAATATTTGATTTTATAAAATCATCAAATTTAAAATCTGATGTAGAATAAATAATAGTTTCAATATTGTTATTTATTGCTAAAGGTTGAGCCGTTCTTATTGTTCTTTTATAGTCAGTTGAATAAATCTTGGATATCTCTTTGTCTAAAAAATAATTTTTCCAATTTTGAGCTCTTAATATACCTTTCTCATTTAAAGCTGGATTGTTCTCAGACTTATCAACTCTAACCTTTTCAGCATGTCTTATAAGATAAAACGTTGAACAGGTATCAAGAGAAACGTCGCCCAATAAAAAAGTAAGTAACAATAATGTTTTTAACAACGTCAAAGGATAATTTTTCTTTTACTTATAACATAAATTAAGTATGCTATAATGATTACAAGTGGCTCCCAAATTAACAGATAGTATGGCCAATCACCAATAATTAAAGGATTACTAACTTCAGGTGGTGCATTTACATACATATAATTTGATCCAAGTAAAAAGTTTAGAGGCATGATTATAGCCATAAGAATATTTAAATGTATCCAAATCTTAAACCAGGAAAACTTAGGTAGCTTCATTCCTAGGTGGAGAAACATAAATATTGGTAGAGCAATTATCAAACTATGTGATACAAAAAAGTTAAGATAGTATCTCAAAGTTCCATCAAAATAATTAAGCTGAGGAGTTAAAATTGCCATTATACCTCCAATGATTCCTGTATAATATACAAACTGGAACAACCGCTCCTTCTTCTTAACAAAAGGAAGAATACAACATATAATTGAAGAAATACCACAGAGATGAAGAGGAATATTATATTGAAGATCCCAAGTACCATTCATTAAAGGAAATAAATGTTCTGCAATAAAATCAATAATCATAATACCACCAATGGCATACGTGACCTGAATTTTACGCTTTCTATCTAAAAATTTGCCAAGAATTAATGGAATTGATATAAATATTATCGAAAACAAAGCCCATGTTTTCCATTCATCGGACATGAATTCAATGACATATATTGGTATTGGGTTGTCTTCCATTAAAGTTGGTTTTCTTTTAAAGTTATAAAAACTATTTAACTAAGATTATAGTAAAAAGACTTTCTTAAAAGATCAAGGCTTTTTGGGACAGCAGAATTAGCATCTTCATTACCTTCAAATTCAAGAGATATATATCCCTTGTAATTATTTTCCCGCATTAGATCTCCAATGGAGGTGTAGTCAATATTAATCTGATTAAAAGCAGGCCATTTTGCACCACCAAAATATGTTTTGGCTTGAATAAGACATGTATGAGGGGCAAGTTCTGAAAGTTGTTTTTCACGATTGTCAAAAAAGTTTCCTGTATCTAGAGTTACACTTAACCAAGGGGAATTAATAGCATTCACGATTCTCATTACACCTCTAGAGGTTAATCCAAGGCCCCAGTGATTTTCAAGCCCAAGAACAACCCCGCATTTCTCAGCTGTAGGAATGCATTGCTCTATAGAGTCTATAACCCACTTAAAACCTTCATCTTCAGTGTATCCGTCAATTACAGTTTCTATACCTTTATTATCCATTAACACATCAAACTCTGATTTATCACCCTGCGGCTTAGTTGTTCCCCACCTTCCAGTATTTATTCTAATAGTTGGAATTCCAAGTGAATATGCAACTTCAATTTGACGTTTTGTTAATTCAATATTTTCTTTTCGCTTAGCAGGATCAGGACTAACAAAACTCTGATGAGTTGAGAGACCCATTATGTCTAATCCAGAATCAAAGGCTCTTTTTTTAAGTTTTTGTAAGTAGCTGTTTTCTTCTGACTCCATTTGGATTAACAGAAGCTCTATTCCATCAAATCCAAATTCAGATGCTTTATCAATACAATATTCAATTGGTGTTTCACGACCATTAAATTGCCAAAAAGAGTACGTAGAAACTCCAATTGGGTTGTGTTTAATATTTGTAAGACTACTTTTTTCAGTAGAATTTAAATTGGAGCAACCAATTAATGGAGCGCCAAGTGAAGCGGCAGTCAATGATTTTAGGAGGGATCTTCTTTTCATACTAAAA
>Ga0213861_10001228_pt1 | contig 22705 bp, 18 predicted proteins | sample PICome_4_FD_160110 | JGI IMG/M metagenome (GOLD analysis project Ga0213861, IMG submission 160110) | Coastal seawater microbial communities near Pivers Island, North Carolina, United States - PICO131 | ecosystem: Environmental > Aquatic > Marine > Coastal | place: USA: North Carolina... | reverse complement strand
CAATGACCATCACCGGTGCGGCAGGTGATACCATCACCTACAACAACATCCTCATTGGTGATGTCTGGATCTGCTCAGGACAATCTAACATGGAATGGTCCGTCAAGCAGTCTCACAACCCACAGCAGGAAATTGCCCAAGCCAACCACCCGCTAATCAGGATCTTTGACGTGCAGGGCCACATCATCGCCAATAGCCCACAGGAAAAGCTCAGCATTGCCACCTCCTGGCAGCCATGTAATCCGACGTCCGTTACCAACTTCAGTGCTGTCGGTTATTATTACGGCCGTGAACTGCAGAAACAAAGTGGCGTCCCCATCGGCCTGCTCGGCACGAACTGGGGTGGCACTCGGGTTGAACCCTGGACACCCCCGGTCGGCTTCCGCAAGCAGCCCGAACTTGCCGCGCTTTCCAAGAACATCGATGCCCAGCTGATCAATACCCCCGCAGGTAAAGTAGCGTGGACCAAGTACGCCCAACAAGTCGGCCAATGGAGTGGCGCGGTTCAAAAATCGGTCGCTGAGGGCCGCAATGTCCCGCCGGCACCGACCAGCCCGGGGCCAGGAAATCACAATGAACCATGTTCCATTTACAATGCCATGGTAGCGCCCATCGTAGGCTACGGTGTCCGTGGTGCGATCTGGTATCAGGGTGAATCAAACTCCGGTGAGGGTATGGCTTACCTGCCCAAGCTCAAGGCCCTGGTCGAGGGCTGGCGTGAAGTCTGGCAGCAGCCTGCCGATTTCCCCTTTTACTTTTATGTGGTCAAGCTGGCTCAATTCCATGGGCACACAACCCATCCCGAGGGTGGCGACGGTTTTGCCCGCATCCGTATTGCCCAGGACCGCATCCAGGACCTGCCGCATACCGGCGTGGCCTCAGCCATCGACATCGGCAATGACAGCGACATTCACCCGAAGAACAAGCAGGACGTCGGCACGCGTCTGGCCCGCTGGGCACTGCGTGATGTTTACGGTAAAAAAGATATCACGGTGACAGGCCCTACCTACAAGGAGATGAAGGTCGAGGGCAATACCGTTACCATCAGTTACGATCACGTCGGTGGTGGCCTGATGGTCGCCAAAAGGAAAGATCCCTTCCAGCCCGTGCTCGCCACGCCGGAGGCAAAACTCGCAAGCTTCGCCATCTCTGGCGCCGATCAAAAATGGCACTGGGCCGATGCGCTCATTGAGAGTAACACGGTCAAACTCAGCTCCCCCGCTGTGGCACAACCTGTTGCCGTGCGTTACGCCTACCGCGGCAACCCCACCAACGCCAACCTCTATAACAAGGACGGTTTGCCAGCGATTCCCTTCCGCACGGATAACAAAAACCCTTAAGACAAAGCTCCGCTTCGTTCTACTTCACGGGCTGTTTCAACCCTCTGCAAGCCAGGCAATGAGTGCCTCTGGCGAGGCTGCCATGGGAATAGAAACCTTGGGCTCGTCAGCGAGGCAGGCAATGCGCTCAGGAATTTCCAATACTTGGCTGCCAAGTTCCTCGGTAATCGTTTCTGAGAACTTCGCAGGGTGTGCGGTTTCAAGAATGACCGTCGTATCATCTGGGTGATCTGCAAGCCAGGCTTCGGCTGCGAGGTAGCCAACCGCACCGTGAGGGTCGATCACGTAGCCATATTTTTCATACACTTCCCTGATGGCCCTACGAGTTCGGACGTCATCGGATGCATAGCCGCTGATTTCGCATGCCATCGCTTTCCAGTCATTACCGAAGAGCTCCTGCATACGCACAAAGTTAGACGGAGCACCTACGTCCATGGCGTTGGACAGGGTGGTCACCGACGGCCGTGGTTTGTATTCGGAGCTCTGGAGATACTCGGGAACAACGTCGTTGATGTTGGTGGCAGCAACAATATGACCAACACGCAACCCCAGCCGCTTAGCAAACAACAGGGCAGTAAGGTTGCCGAAGTTGCCACTTGGAATGACAAAGACCGGTGGCTTTTTACCCTCGATAGCCAGCTGACGCGCTGCCTCGAAGTAGTAGAGCATCTGCGGAATAAGGCGTGAGATGTTAATCGAGTTCGCCGAGGTCAGGTTACACTGCTTTGAGATTTCTGGATTAAGGAAGGCCGCTTTGACCATGCGCTGGCAATCATCAAAGCTACCGTCGATTTCCAAGGCGGTGATGTTGCCACCTAGTGCGGTAAGTTGTTTCTCCTGCAAGCCACTGACCTTGCCTGAGGGATAAAGAATAATAACACGGGTGCCTTTCACATGATGAAAGGCGGAAGCCACGGCACCTCCGGTATCTCCCGATGTGGCCACGAGCACGGTAAGGAGCTGCTCGTCATCACGAGTCAGCCACGCCATGATCCGTGCCATGAAACGTGCACCAAAGTCCTTGAAAGCGAGGGTGGGTCCATGAAAAAGCTCAAGCACGCGTCTGTGCTCATCCAGGGTTGCCAGTGGTGCAGGAAAATTCAGAGCTTCGCTGACAATCTGAGCAAGCTGCTCTTCTGGAATGGCGCCCTGAAGTATTTTAGATACGACTTCATAGGCCATTTTTTGAAAGTCCATGGACTCCCATGTTTGCCAGAACTCCTCATCTAAAACGGGAATGTGCTCTGGCATATAGAGGCCATTGTCGGCTGGCAATGAACGAAGCACCGCTTCGCCAAAATCAACCAGAGCATCAGGGCTGTTTGTACTATAGAGGCGCATGGAAAAAAATTGAGGTCATTCACCCAAAGACTGCGACAATCAATTAGATCTATGAGCTCTCAATATTACAGCCCCAGAATTTCAGCCCCAGGAAGCCTAAAAGGGAATGTCGTCGTTATCATCCATTGAGCCTCCACCTTGAGCAGGAGAGCCCCCTTCGTAATGGGAAGCTGAATTGCCACCAGCTGAACCTTGTTGCCCTCCACCGCCGGGAGCACCCATGAGCTGAATGTTGTCCGCAACGACTTTGAGTTTCGAGCGCTTCTGACCAGTAGCTTTGTCATCCCAGCTATCCATGTGCAAACGCCCTTCAACGAAGAGTGGCTTTCCTTTTCCAGAATATTGGTGCGCTACCTCAGCTGTACGGCCCCATAGGGTGACATCAACAAAGGTGGTTTCCTCGATACGCTCACCTCCCTCACCAGAGCGAACCCGATTGACGGCAAGGCCGATGTCAGCAACGGCAGTACCCTTGGGGGTGTAGCGAAGTTCAATATCACGGGTGACATTACCCATGAGCATTACTTTGTTAAAATTGGCCATGACTTAAAAGCTAGGTTACTTCGGTGGTAGACGGCAATAGCAAATTAATTTCTGCTGTCTGAATACCAGTCAATCCATCCTCTTTACTGAACAACGAAGGCTTAACCTAAGCGCTGGTAGTGCTGCAGGTATACGCTGTTATTCAAGCTAAGGGTAGACTGGATCTTCTCGATGTCAGCAGGTTCTGCTTCAAAGATGTAGTTCACATAGTGGCCACCATCAAGGTGACGCGCATTGTAGGCAAACTTTCGGCGTCCAAGCTGTTGGATCTCGTCCATCTTGGCTCCATTACCTTCCATTTCCTTGGCAACAGAGGACACAAGATCATTGAGTCCGTCATCCTGGCCTTGGGAGTTGAGTACGATTAGGCCTTCGTATTTTCTGCTCATCGCTATAATATTAGTTTAAAAGTTAATTAGATTTTTTTGTGTTGAAGGAGTTAGCGGCTGACTCAACTCCCTCGGAGAGCGCAAACTGAACAGCTTCCGCCGCAGTTGCAAGCGTGTTTTCCAACTGATTTTGCTCATCGACCGAAAAATTTCCCAGAACATGCCCAGTTAAGGATGCCCCGGCTTTCGTTTTCTCCTCCTGGCCAGCATTTCCAATTCCAAGTTTGAGGCGAGGGAACTGATCACTACCCAGATGACTAATCATGGACCGGATTCCATTATGGCCACCTGCTGAGCCCGCCATTCTGAATCGCAAGCTACCAAAGGGTAATGAGACATCATCATAAACAACCAATACCTGCTCAGGTTGCCATTTATAAAATCTGAGGGCGGCGCCCACTGACTGACCACTCTCATTCATGAAGGTTTGAGGTTTCATGATCATGGCATTGGAGCCAGGCACCTTAGCCAAGTGGGCGCGCCACTTAAGGTGATTAGCCATTTGAGCCCCGTAGATGCGTGCCAGACGATCCATCACGAGAAACCCGATATTATGGCGGGTCTGCTCGTACTTTTGCCCAGGATTACCTAGGCCTATAACGAGTTTGATGTCGGGCATGACCTTATTTAATGTTCCAGCCTAAAATACCAAACACCAAATCGTAGAAAAGAAAAAAGCCCGGAGCCTTACAGCTCCGAGCTTGTTAAATGGTTTTGCAATGAGGTGTTACTCTGCAGCCGCGTCCTCAGCACTTGCTTCGGCAGCTTCAGCAACAGCAACTTCGGCTTCCTCGCCTTCAGCTTCCTCGCTCTGAGCCGTGCGGGCCTTGGCAACAATGGCGACCACAACATCTTCACCGAGTGTAGGTACGACTCCCTCAGGGAAAGCCACATCACCGATATTCAGGGCACCGCCAATGTCAAGGGCGCTAACGTCTACTTGAATATTCTCAGGAAGGTCATTGGGAAGGCAGCTAATTTCAAGACTGTGAAGCATTTGCTCCAGCTGCCCACCTGCGCTAACGCCCTCAGGCTCGCCGATAAGCTCCAGAGGAATGTTAGCCGTAATGGATGTGTCCTGATTCACTGCCAGAAAGTCTACGTGCAGAATTTCACCGCTAAGGGCATTGTGCTGAACGTCCTGCAAGAATGCCAATTGGGTATCTGAGTTGCCAAGATCAAGAGTCACGAGAATACTGTCAGACGCTGCATGGTTGAGCATGTCTCTGAAAGTCTTAGCGTGTACTTTGACATTTTTGACATCGGATCCGCCGCCATAAACGACAGATGGAATGTATCCCTCGCGACGCATTTGCTTGAGTACGCCAGAACCTGTGCGCGCACGCTCTTCTGCTTTTAAAATTTGTGGTTTAGCCATATTATTAGACGGTTGAATTGTGTAGTTGTTTTGTAGGAGCCGGTTCGGAAATCTCTGCCAGCGGGTAATAGAGTAAGAGGCCAGACGCTTCCGAGAGGCGGGTCTTTACCACCTCAGGCGTCAATGTCAAAGAGAGAAGTGACAGATTTTCCGTCATGAATTCTGGAAATAGCGTCACCGAGTAGCCCCGCGATAGAGACGGTGGTCACTTTTTCTCCATAAGCTTGGGGCACAGAGTCACTAGTAATAAGCTCTTTAATGGCAGAATCCGCTATACGTTTTCTACCCATATCGCCGAGCACGCCGTGCGATACCCCTGCGTAGATGCTTTTTGCGCCGTGCTTCTCAAGGATCTCTGCAGCGGCACATAGGGTTCCCGCCGTTTCCGTCATATCATCCACAAGCAGCACATTGCGGCCGTCAACATCTCCAATGACATTCATGGCCTCAACCTTAGTAGCGCTAACCCGATGTTTCGCGACGATCGCCAATTCGGCACCCAGCTTATCAGCGTATGATCTGGCCATTTTGACACCTCCCACATCGGGAGAGACAACGGTCAAGTTACTCGCATCATCACCGTGCTGCTCACGCAGATGCTTAATGAAAACAGGTTTAGCATAAAGGTGGTCCACAGGAATATCAAAGAACCCCTGAATCTGAGCCGCATGAAGATCCATGGTGAGAACTCGGTCGACTCCAGCTGCGGAGATAAGATTGGCCACCAACTTAGCGGTGATGGGGACGCGAGGCTTATCCTTACGATCTTGGCGGGCATATCCAAAGAATGGCATTACTGCGGTGATTCGGCCTGCACTAGCTCTTTTGGCCGCATCGACCATAATGAGCATTTCCATTAAGTTATGGTTGGTCGGAGGGCAGGTCGGCTGAACTAGATAGACGTCCTCGCCACGGATATTCTCATTGATTTGCACAAATGTCTCTCCGTCAGGAAACGAGGTGACCTCTACATTTGCCAACTCGTGACCAAGATGAGCTGCGATTTTCTTCGCTAGTTCGCTGTGTGCCTTGCCGCTGAATATTTTCATGGAATTGCAATTTTTATGCGTTGTTTGCATAATATTGGTTGCGACCGCCAGCTGTCGTGAAAATAAATGCTATCTCCCTGTGGCGATCGAGGGCGATACTGTATCCTGATTCCTTGTTGACAATCTCAAATACGCCAAAGTCAAAATTAACCCTACATTTTACCCGTGGCTCTTAACCGCGAGGGGTCATTACAGGCTATTTTGCACCTTTCGCCAACAATACAGCGGGCACCGTTTGAATCAGCAATTTGATATCCAACAACAACGACCAGTTATCGATGTATTCCAAATCTAATTTTACCCAGTCTTCCCACTCTGTAATCGTGTTTCTCCCTTTTACCTGCCAGACACAAGTTATCCCCGGCTTCACGCTCAGCCTGCGGCGATGTTCTGATTTTTCAAATTTGGAAACCTCGTAAATAGGCAAAGGGCGCGGGCCCACCAAGCTCATATCCCCCGTGAGAACATTGAGCATCTGAGGAAACTCGTCAATACTCCACTTCCTAAGGAAGTGCGCAAAAGGGAAAACTCGAGGATCGTTCTCAAGCTTAAAGACCGGCCCCGTCATTTCATTGCCCTTCTCATCCTTGAGGTCATCAAGCTGATCCTCAGCGTCTAAAACCATGGTTCTAAATTTCCACATTTTAAATGGCCTGCCGTATTTGCCCGCTCGATCCTGACGGAAAAAAACGGGATCTCTCGGGCTGCTCAATTTAATTCCAACAATTGCAAAAATCCACAGAGGCCATGTACAAAGAACAAAGATGAAGGCTCCAATTCTGTCCAGCGCAGACTTCGCCAGTAGAGCCCATGAAAGCTCTGGTGTTGCACGCAAGACAAGCATCGGTTGGCCTCCCAAATTATCAAAGGTAGGCCGCGATACCTGCGTTCTGATGAAATCAGCTGACACCCAAGATTCGATGCCTTGCTTTTCACACATTTCAACGGTTTCTGAGATCTTTTGGAATACGGCATTACGAGAAGCAATAATGACACGCTCAACGGACTCTCTCGTTACAATGCCTTCAAGTTCTCTTACGTCTCGTTCTGAAAAATCAAACTCACAAACAACCTGCCAGTAATCAGTCACTTCATCAGGCATCGACTCGATGAGTCTTTCGGTATCCTCTTTACAGCCCGCCAGAACCACCCGCTCTTGCCGGCCTTCTTTAAGCGCTGCTTTCCTGAGGCTAGACCTGACAAAAGCATCGCGGAGCAGCAAGAATGTCGCGGATAACACCATGGCTACGACCAGCACCAAACGACTCATGGGGGCCATCTTGAAAAAGAGAACCATCGCAGCAATGGCTACACTGATGACCAAAAACGCCTGAATCATCTGCGTGAGTGACTGAAACAGCGTCTTGCGCATCATGTTTCGGTAGAAACCGAATACCTCTAAAACAAGTGGGGTGAATGGAACCACAATAAATAAAAGCCAAGAAATCTGAGCGAGGCCAATCTGGCCGTCGTCACTCAAACCAAGTAATGGCCTTAAAAAAGGACGCAGTTTATCGCCGATATAGAATCCTTGAAAAACTAAAAAGGCATCGCACAGCAGTAAAGCCTGAATGGAAAACTGCTCTCTATTTCTGGATCCTAACATGATTTATTTTTTGTCGATTTAACGAAGTACATTATCTCAATCTTCAACACTTCTATCAACCACCAAAGGTGCCAACTTACGGATGAAGTTTTCGAGGATTTCTTCTGACTCCTCGAGGGTAAATACTCCGGGCCCATCCTTCATCAGGCCTTGGTCTGCATAGATTTTCGTTACTGGAACGGAAAAAGTTGCATACGCCCACTGCTGATCAAAGCCTTTAAACAGACGATCTTTCATGTCCTGAAAGGTTCTCCCATAGTGGCTCTCTGTTATTCCTGTATGGCCAAAAAACGTATAATACTGAACCCGCATTGCTTCAAAGCTAGACCCATCCTCACGTATCACTGGTTTTTTACAGACGATCTCTCGCACCGGCAGATCAGAACCATCAGGAAACACGTCAGAGAGAACCACAGTTCGCTCTTTGACAAAGTTCCAACCCTGGGAGCGCAGGCATCGCTCAGGTCTGTGAATACTATTATTGAGGTCCTTGCCTGAGAATACCACCGACACCTCAACCGCTGGATGATACGGGGATGCGGTATTGGCAAATTGTGTACGCTCAAACTCAGTGTCTTTAGCTAAAATTTGCAACTCCTTGCCGGTAACTTCTACTCGCTTACCAATCATCGTATCAAACTGCATGGGCAAATGTCGAGATAGACAGGATAGCTTCATGGATTCTGACTTTGGCAGCATCCAAATGACCGAAAAGCCAAGGGCTAAGATCACGGTTAAGCTATAAATGCGTCTGATGATCGTCGTTGAGCTGTCATGTGCCAGCTCTTGGGGAGTCTCCTCAGTATTGTTTTCCTCTTTCAAAGTCATTCTTGTATCAATTGGATATTTTGTTAGCTGCCGATAACACCACCATGCAGCTCATTGAATCAGGCTTGGATTCTTTTCCTCACCACTTTTTTGTTTTCGTTCCAGTTGAGGATTTTATCGATCAAAAATAGACCGGCTAGTGCGATCGGGAAGAAGAAGAGCAAACCAGCCCAATCATGATACACCCCAGCGGCAAACTCACTAAATCCCATTTCCGCCAGTACGATAATGGTGAAGATCCTGAAAAAGTTTGCCACCAATGCTAGGGGTAGCGCACAGGCAAATAAGAATGCCATTTTCCACAATTTAGTTTGTGTAAAATAAGAATAGATGGCGGATATCATGACCAGCGCCATCAGTGAACGAATGCCACTACAGCCCTCTGCTATATCCATGCCATCCCAACTGTCATTTCCAGATTTGATCTCGGTGCCGGCATTGATCAAATCCATGCCCATCAGGGTACCTATCTCGTAGCAGGACTTAGTTACCGCAATCTGTAAAATATTGGTCGCCTGCTGTAGGCCGGGAACAGAAACGGCAAACCACCAGAAAAAAGCGGGGAAGAGCATATGCCGTGCAACTTTCCATCCACAAACATAGAGTGTCCCGCCAACAATTAAAAAAGGCAACCCGATAAGCGGCAGCCTTGGCTGCAGCGTTCTCACTGAGACAATGTAGAGTAAAATAACAAAGACGACACCCAGCAAGCCCCAACGGGATCCTCGAACAGGCTCCAACTTCATCGTAGGCCATATGCGGTAGATAAAATAAACAAACAGAAACGGCACCGCCCATCCATGTGCAAAATCTTTACGCCAAGCATCTGCAATCCACAACACCAGCCGCTCTTCAGAGGTTGAGGAATTGGGATAAATGGGAATAATCAGCCAAAACAACAATACCACCATTGTCAGCGCTGCTAATGGTAATAAATAGGTATGTTTTTTTTTCGCTTCTAACATGTCAGGTTTTTTCTGTGTTTAATAATAATGCATTCATTATCTATCGCGGAACTTTTATACCATGGGATACAATTAACTCCATCTTTACTCTGCCGCCTTATCAGCAAGATCCATTTCCCGCTTCGACGACAAAAGATAAATGATGGTGATGATAAATATACCGACAGAATAGATAATGATAAATTCCCAAAACCAATCAAGAGCCCAAGTGAGGCCAATGCCTAAACGGTAAATCGGTTCATCAATATAGAGACTTGTTATTCTTTTAGCGCGCCACCAAAGGGTGCGTTCTCTTGTGTCCTCTTCAAGTCGACTTGCCTGATGAACTACCAGTTCCTTGAGCCACAATAGAACATTTAGAATAGACCTTAGGATGATGACCGCCAAAAGCACTCTCAAGGTATAATCCATCTCTGCCTCAATAATCCCCTGATAATAGTAATGCCCAGCACCATATGCCAATACACATGGAAACACCATGCCAGAGCTCAAATCACATACCTTATCCAGCAATGAGCCGAAGCTGCTCTGCTTGCCTGTGGCCCTGGCCAAAGGGCCGTCCGCACAATCAAATGCATATCCGAGCTGCAGGCCAACTATGACTACAACACCAGCCAGCCACGTTCCTTGCTCCAGATAAACAGCTAAAGCACATGAGCAAAATGTGATAACGGCTGAAAGCAGCGACAGCATATTAGGTGATATGCCCAGCCTAGATGCTACCATAGCAATCATAGCACCAAGCCGGTAGCTGAGATTTCTCGTCACCCAGATGGATTGCCTGCCACGCATTTGCCAGAAGTCATGGTAGTTGTATCGATTGTCGTTCATTACATTAAAACCGCGAATTGTAGCCGGTTCTCGTTTTGCTATCAGGGCACTTACTGGCCTGATGATTTAGATTCCCTACTAATACCTGTCTTTTCGAAAAAATGAATCATTTCTTGAACTTCAAGCATTTGCCCATTCCACACTTCACCCGCCTCGCCCTTCATAAATTTCTGGTAATCATTCAAAGCCTCTTCAGCTTTTGTCATCAAAACATATGCCTCCCCTGGCTCCCTTTGATGCCATAGATAACGGCCGTGAGAATAGAGATGCTTTGCATAATGCAAATTCAACTTGGTATGACTTTGCAGATTGAACCAATACTTTTGATGCCTTGCTTCATTATATAATGCTTGCGCCTCTTGATAGCGGTTTTCACTCCCCAAAAAGGCCGCATAAGCAATGAGCAGGCGGGTATAGTCAGGCACCCACTTATGCGCATAAACGTAATGTGCAAAATCATTACTGGCTTCGTATAATCTTTTTGCCTCAACAAGGTGTAGCTCTACCTCATTTGGCGCCTGCTTTTCGACGAGATCACTCGCCCATCGTAAATGCATATCCCCCCACTTCTTATGAACGCGGAAACGACGTTCTCGAGCCTGCGCATACTCGGACATTCCCGCATAAAGGCCATCTGCCTTATGCCATTGCTTCTGTTCTATATAAAGATATGCCAAGTTAATTTTGACAACCAAGTTGTATGGATGGCGTTCTAGAGAGGCTAAATAGCAATCTTCGGCGAGATTCATCAAGCGCTCTTTACTGTCGGGCGATACTGCACGCATGGCACCTGTGTAATGAAGTGTTCCCAAGCGCTCATAGCGCCTCCATTGTGGTGCACGTCTAAGTGATTCCTCCAAGGCGGGGATCCATATTGCATGATCTACTTTCTCCGGCTTCCAAGGTCCGTCTTCCTTAGCGATTTTGTTTTTAATCAATGGAAATCCAGCCCACAACTGTTGCCCCCCTAACCCGATAGTTCCTACTGCCAAGATCGACAGCATAAAGGCCATGAAGCGGCACGTGCTACTTTGTTTCGCCTCAACAGCTACTGCATTGCTCGAATCCGTGTTCCTCAATAGTGGCAATGGCAAAATCCACACGGCACAACAAATCATCAAAAGTAAATTTGGAAGTAGATGTGTAGGAAAATCAAAACAAATATGTACAGCCATCGCAACCATTCCGCAACTACCGGCAATGGCCAAGGCCATCGCATTTGAGCCAGACTGCAAGCCGCTTTCGCCAACTTTTTTAGAGAGCCTGCAAACCTGCCGCAGTCCCAACACAAGATGAGAAAACAGCAATGTCATTATCAACATGAAACCTATGAGCCCATAATCTGTCAGCAGCTGCAGGTATTCATTATGGACAAACTCTGGGCTAAGTTCTCCAGAATCCAATCCATCACCCCAATAAGTAAAACATTCATAAGAAAAACTACGGCTACCAGCACCTAAGAATATATTGTCCGCCCACTGCTCAGCAGCCATAGCCCACAAAGGAACCCTGATTCCTGAATCAAATATCATTCCCAAACTGTCCACGCCTCTTTGACCAAAGACCCATAATCCGCCGAACACAACCAACGCACAAATCAGAACTCCCAACGATAACAGAGTCCTCCTAATCCATATTTTTGCACTACCTCCCTGCTGCTCTAACGAAATAAATAATAGGGTAATAAATACCACCAATCCAGAGCACGAGCTCAATGCCGCTGATCTAGATTGCGACCACAATGCCAAGCCTAAAGCTAACATGCCGCATAACGCAATCAATACCCGCAATCGATATTTATATCTCCCCCAAACACCCAAACTCATACAGAGAAGCCCTGCTATAACGGCAAAATTGGCAAAGCTCCCATAGTAGCCATACATGCCTGTTATGCGTGTTGGCGTGGCCCTAAATGAGCCAGCGAAATACATCGACAAAGAATACCCCTCACTGCCTTTGAGCTGTAAAAAACATGAGCCCATATGTATTAGTAAAATAAAGATGACTACCCAAGCAATGCTCTCGCGCAATTTTATGCCCGCCTTACCTCCGACGTTATATCCTACCACAAGATACAATAAACCCGCTGGCAGGATTAACATTAAATCTTCGGTTCCCAAACCCTGCACTGGCGACCAATAGGCACGTGCTACAAAGAAAAAAATCGTGACTAAAGCTAAACCCTGAAGCCAAATATAAGGATGCCAGCCGAGCCTCGTCAACTTCTCGTCCGCCTCCATTCGCCATAACTTGATAGCTGCAAACAGGCCGGCGACACCCATCAGCACTAAGGCAGGCGCCTGTAATGGCACACTAAAAGTAATCCCTAAGAGCCCGGCTGCCAACAAGCTAATGCAGGCAAAAAATATGATCATAAAATTCATGATTAATCTATTAATGCGATAGCCATTAACTTGTCAGGGCATCTCGAAAAACCTTTTCCATACTACAGATAAACCTCTCGCGAGTATAGCGAGCCTCATAGTGTGCCCTTGCAGCCTGACCCATTTCTTTTCTTTTCTCAGCATTCGTGCAGAGCTCTTCGAGTGCATCTGCAAATAGATTAGGCGATTTAATGTCACACAAAATTGCGCAGTTTCCGCTCTCAACAACGCGGGGAATGCCGCGCCAGCGTGTCGTCACCAAAGGCAAGCTGTATGCCATTGCCTCTACCAAAACTATGCCAAACGTTTCGGCTTCGTAATGGGACGGAAAGAAAAAACAATCAGCATCGGCGTAAGCCTGCCATTTATCTGCCCCGCTTAAGGCTCCTGTGAATTGAAAAGAGTCCTCTAAATGCTCGTTCTTGATTTTAGCTACTATCTCATTATGAAAAGTGGTCGAAGACCAATCGCCTATTACTTTACACTGAAATGGGCAGCTTCGATCCTTAAGAATTTTCGCAGTTTCTACAATTTGCATAAGCCCTTTGCCTTCACTTAGCAGGCCGACAAAGATAATTTGAAAAATGTCGTCTTCCTTTCGACTACGCAGAGCGGCCTTTGCGTCAATACCATTCCTGACAACCACATTTTCCTTGGACGAAAAAAATGAGCCGCTGGGAGGTTCCGTTTCTATCACATCAATAGATACATCTGCATGGCCATAGATTTTTTTTGCGATCTTCCCCAGCTTTCCTATTGAATTCAAATATGGCGGCAGCCCTCCAGCATGGTAGTGAAAAATGGTTTTAGCAAAGCACCACCTCACTGCTGTCAAATACAAGATATCACGAATCACGGGGGCTTTGTTTGCACTAGCTGGCAAATAATAAAAAACCGCAGGGTTTTTTGTGAATGCAATCCACCAAGTCTTTAGGATGAGACTTAATAGATGCAGGAGCTTGCCTAGGGCAAATTTGCCTACGGCATCAATACTATCACTATACGACATCCTCAGGCGCTCAACTTTAAGATCCCCCCAATCATGATCAAATAGCATTGCAGTAACCACAGCCTGCCCATGATATGGCGGCGGGGTTTGACCTACTAGCAATATGTCAGAACGGGTATTCATTCGTTTGTCCATTCAGTAAGTACGCCCAGGTGCTCGAAATGCCCTAGAGCGTTTGAATAAACCAGATAGCTGCCAAGGCACAATTCAATGTTACCACCCCATCCGGCCTCATCCATGAAAACTTTCCCTTTTGCTGTATGAGCCCAGTCTCTACAAACTTGCAGAGTATCTGCAGCTGGAAAATGATCTACTAGACTCGCTCTCTGAATCAGATAATGCATCCAATCCCAGACCGAGGGAGCGCTACATGATCCATACTCCCAATCCATCACCACGACACTTGCTGCGTCTGTTATTTTGATATTCCAAGGGGCAAAATCCCCATGATGTATTCCCACCATGACGTCTAAGTTCTTAACGCCATCTAGCAGCATCTTTCCTTTATTCAGCTGATGGGTGTCGATATATTCACTGATCTTAGCCCATTGCCGTGTCTCTATTAGTGGCTTCTTCTTGGCGAACTTAAACCAGCTCTGTAATACATTTAAAACTAAATCATCATGTCGCCTTGCTGGTGATCTTCCATCGGCCAATGGGCAACCGTAAAAAGACCAGTGGTCATTGTCCTCAAATTGTCTCAACTCAGAAAGGCCAACTAGGCCATCGGGTAGGCTACGTATGATGGAAACTTCATTACTCACGGAATCTCTCGCGGGTGCCGACAAGCCTACTTTGTCTATAACTACCTCGCCCCCTGTTTTCCGAGCCAAGATGACGCTCCTTTCTTTAGACTCGGGATTGCCCAGCAAAAACCCAAAACCTGAATCATCAGCTTTTAGTGCCGCAACGGGCCCTTGCATTCTAAAAGTGAATGATCGCGAGGGTAGGAATCGAGTGTGCAGATTACATTTAACTAGCAACTTTATGCCCGCCGCTAGTCTTCTAGCCTTCCAAGCTTGGGGCTGATAAAGCGAAAGGGTATTCAAGGCCAAATGTCGCTCTTTAGGAAGAGCAAGCAGAAGGTTACCTTTCTTAAAAATACAATAGAATCTGACTCTGCAATACGGTTCGCCAATGCCCTCTAATTGCTTAATGATTTCTATGTCCGCTTCTAACCACATTACTTATATCCAATCTCGCACATTTCATTGCTTCACTTCACATCATGCCTTCTTGACCGGTTTACATAATATAAATGATCCCCTCGTGTAAAAATCACTTACGCCTAATTACATCATCATATATGCCGAACATAACTTCGGCCTTCTTCCCCCAGTCATACAATCCTAACAATCTATGTCGTGCGTTCTCTCCATGAATAGCCATTTTATCTGGATTATCGATATAATATCTGACCGCTGAGCTAAGTGAATCAAGCGTCTCTTTGCGCGATTGAGATTTGACGACCTTGCCACATTTGTCATCAACGGATAAAGCTGGGCCACCGCGGTCCAAGCAAACAACCGGCAACCCTGCAGCCATAGCTTCCAAAACGGTGAACGAGCCAGAATCGTGAAGACTTGGATACAAAAATAAATCGTATTTCTGATAAAGGCTTACGACTTCAGAGTGAGACTTTCTGCCAAGAAAATGAATTTGCTCTGTTAATTTGAGCCGCTTAATTTCCTTCCTTAGCAAGCCTTCATCTGGGCCGCTGCCTATAATCGTTAGCGATACTGAATCCGGCAACATGCTTAATGCATGAACAGCCAACTCAAGGCCTTTCCAGTAGAGAATACCACCTACAAACAATAATTTAATTTCCCCTGCTGTTACTTTTTTCCTGGCTACAACTGCCAGCTGATTACCGCTCACTCCAATCTGAGGCATCACAAGGCTTTTGATCCCATGATCAGAAAAAATTTGCTGCATTTCTAAAGTCGAGGCAATGACCTGATCAGTATAATGATATTTGCACATCCCAAGCCCAAGACCTGCGCAAACCCTGGTCATTAGATTTCTGAATATCTCCTTGGTTTTAATTTGCCACCCTCTTTCGGGTAACAACTCCTCGGGAAACTCCTCGCAGCCTCCTACAGGCCCAACAATAGATGGCGCATTATGGCCCGTTACAGCAAACGGCAATCTGAAGGATGCAAAAGTCAAATGATGAACTAGATCATAATGATTTTTTTTCTGGAGCTCTTTAATCTTCCAATATGCCTTTTTTTGCCACGAGGAATAATACCACGCCACGGCTATGAATTGAGGCTTCATCCATTTCTTAGCTTTTTTTGCTGCCGCTGATAAATCTGTATAGATGAATTGTGGCGACTTACCTAATCTGCCGGCTAATTTTTCTTCGATGCCCGTTCTGTTATTCGATCGAGTCAATACTGTCACATCACAGTGTTCCGAGAGATGCAGAACCCATTGCCAGCCCACCTCTGGCTCAGAGCCCTTATCCGGCTCACACGCATACGCTGAGATTAGAACGCTATATCGTTTGGCTTGATTCATTCTACGTTAATTCTTGAATCGATAATGAGTATGCGGGCCTAAGTTCTTGCGGAGGCCAAATTACCTTCTCTTTATTGCTCACAGGCATCTTTAATGCTGTTCAAAATATGGTTACGCGTCTCAACGATTGTTGATACCGTATTTATTAAAATTCTGTTTTTTCCATGTTCTGAAAATGATACTAAAGCATTTACTTGTCGTTCAACCTCGCTAACTGGCAGTTCATTTTTTCTACTAGCTAATACTTCTGGATCACCATAAAGACAGATGGTTAGATCCGGCTTGGGGACCATACTGACAAATATGCGTAACACCCATTGTGGTAAATTTATTCTTAGTCGCTTAGGATCTAGCAATATATCATAGGCATACCTGTCAAATAGGACAATAGCAGGGCTCTTAGAAAGAGCTGGCCTAACCAGCAACCAATAGCCAATTGTGTAATCTAAAAAGTAGTATACGAGCCGTACCAGCGACAGAAAATAGCCGGAGGGGGCGGATCCGTGAGGGTCTGTCACCACCTCACCTTCATCACGCGCTTTATGCTTAATGCGCCCAAGCGGCGGAAAAAGCCTTGGCCTAAGATGTTTTACTAAAAGTGCTTTATGTGTCGCATCCATCAAAGCGGGTTTAATCGCTTCGATAACGGTGGATTTGCCGGCCCCATCAGTGCCTAGCAAGACGATCATTTTCCCAGGCGGGTGTAGAATTCTCAGTAGCTTAGAGCCATAATACTGTATTTTTTTTGTCGCGTATGACACCGGTGACGCCAGCAACGATCTGCACTCAATACCACACCGAATTTGCTTCGCCTCTGAATCTAATGATGTGCCATTCAACCTGCTGACGCAGATCTTATGTAAACGATTTAGCCCATTTTCGCCGATAGGCGATAGCACTGTAGAAATGCTATGCCACCTCTCAGTTGCCGCATCAGATGCACCAATTATATATCGATCGCCTATCACCCCGTTGTGCAACACCTCCTTCATCACTCCAAGTACAGCCGCCAGGTCTGATGATAAAACTTTAATTCCGTGGTGATCTTTAACGTGCTCAGAGTAGACTGTATCTTCGATTAAGTTATGTGATCCTCGATAAACCACTCCCTTACAGATATCTAACCGCAAACCCCACCACTGATCATCTTTATTGTCAGGTTGCCCAAAAGCAAAAATTTTCGTGAGTCCCACTGTATTAACGTGGCCTATAGCTATCCCATCCGCACTTCTTATCGAACCCGCAATACAATCCATGATAAGCCGCTCCTGCTTCGGATCAATCAATAAATCGAGATCGCTGCCATCCGCACTATTGGGGAGCAATTCGTAATTACGCATCACTGCATAATTGAGCCCACAATCATTAAGATTATGGAATAACTTCTCAAGAAATTTAGCTTCGGGGCTATCAGCTTTTGCCATTTTTATTATTTTGTTTGGGCGTCTGTTAAGCTTTTTATTCGTGAATTTGACGAATAAAATCTTGCCGCCATATATCCTAAACACACCCAGTGCGTAATAGCTGCATAGGGAACTTCGTATGTTGATTGCAATACGCCGTTGACCATACCGGCAACTACAATACTGAAGCATATTAGGTCAGCGCCCCTTCGTTCAGGACTAGAAAAGTATTTTCGACAAAATTGTAATACAAAAATACCCATACTCACATAAAGCATACTAAATATTGCAAGCCCTATAAAACCTAGTCTGCCAAAATTAGTAATCATCACATTATGAGGGTAACGAGCATAACCTGTAGGATCAGAATATGCAGGCCCAAGCCAAGCCTCGAGAAATGGTCCTGTTATATCGGCCCCAAAGCCTTGGCCCCAAAATGGCGCCTCCCTCATGGTATCCACACAAACAGTTGTCCACCACAGCAATCGCCATTCTGATGTGCCTGAAAAACCTACAAATTCACCACCATCTAGCCCAAAAGCCGCGCCTGTTTCCCCACCTAATAATAATTCAATCGCAAGGTCAGTATCAATAAATGCTATTGTTGCTATAGCAACTAATCCTAATGCAGCAAAGCCCAGTGAAGGCATAATTAACTTTCGCAATCCTCCAACTAAAATGGCGCATAAAACAACGGCTACAAGGGCTATTAATGCCGCAGTCTTTGAGCTGGCAAGGCCTACAAGTATTAAACAGGCAAAGATAATATAATGCACTTTCACCTGTTCAATTCCTATGACTAACAAATACAGGACTAACCCTGCGCATAATGGCATGTAAGCATCTATGTGAGGAGAAAATCCAGGGAACCTAAACTCAAAGTACAATGTTGCGAATGCCACAGATATAGCAGCAAAAATCATTGCCATCTTAATAACGCGCTCAAATGCATTCGTTATTTTTTCATTTTGAAATAGACTATAGGACACAATGAAAAATAGCGAATAGTAAGCCATAGAACTATCCCGTAATGCAAGTAACCTGTATTCGGTATAATCAACAATGAGGTGAAGTCCTGCATAAAGAACATAGACCCATATCCATCTGTGAATTGAAGTTTCAAAAAGGCGTAATTGACGAGGCCTAGCAAGGAGCCCCAGCATACAAAGGCTTAGCGATATCTCGCCGATATAGACCGGCTCGAATGGACTCACATAAGCAAATCCTTTACCTCCTAATGCATACCCTAAAATAATTATAAAAAGTAATTTTGCATCAAGGGGAATATTTCTCCACGAAAGGAATATTAAGATCGAAAATCCTCCAGTTCCTAGAATCACATTCCTCGTAGTATCTCTAACATCGAGGAGCGACGATATCGCAACCATCGACAACAGTATCAGTAACGATAAAACTGCTAGCTGTATAATTTTGTTAGTTTGCATTACTAAATTTGTATTTGTCTCTTAGAGTATTTATACTGGTTTGGTGGATCAAAAGCGTTACTTTCAACTACATCTAAGTAACTGCTACTGATCTATTCTACGCGTCATAGGAAACTACGTATGGTAAGGACTCGTTTTGTTCGCGATTCTGAATGTGACATCTACCACCGAAAAGAATCTTCTATCTTTCGCACAAGAGCATCTATTATTTCGCTCTAGATACCCCATGAAAGCGATTAGTTAGGGGCAACAAAAGGCTCGCTGCGTATAAAGATGCGTGATGGCGTCGGGCATATTTTTCACAATTGCGACCAACCTCTTGTCTGTTATCAGCCAACAATTTTTCGGCTTTAAAAATGGCTTCCAGTATATCACCCGGCTGTTGTTCTTTATAAGTCACTCCTATACCGCCATGCTCTGCCACTTCGCCCAGAAAACCAAAAGAAGGGGCGACTACAGGGAGGCCCGCTGCCGCCGCGCGTATTACTACGTTACTAGATCCATGGAAATTCACATAGGGACAAATAACAATATCACTTCTCTTAAAGTAGCTCCAAGAGTCGCTATCAGAAACATACCTATCGATGCACTCCACATTATTTGAGCTGTTTTTTATTTCACTAAGTAATCTATCAAGATCTTCACGGATGTCATCACGAACCGGTCCAACAACAAGCAGTCTATAGTTAGCCAGTTTTTCGGGATAATCCCTGAACATTTTAAGAAGAGAAATAGTACCCTTACGCACACTGTGCGCGCCTAAAGTAAGTAGCGTTCTCTTACCATCAACTATCACTTCATTGTGGCATAATATATTATCAGCTTCCGTCCATGGATCAACAGCTTCGCCAGTCACATTATCGTATGCTGGCCCTAAAAGTTTTTGCACTGGCTTACAAATGCCATGATCTAGAAACAGCAACTTTTTAAAGAAGCCGGATTTAAGAACTTTGCAGATACCTCTAGATAAAATATTCAGCGTGAAGGAACTTTCCCTAAAGCACCGCGAATTAAAAAAGACACCTGTAATACGGCCTCTTACGTATCTAAAAAAAACATGCATTCCGGGAATTATCAGAAGCCTAATTAGATCATCTGCCCGAAGGATTGAGATGAGCTCTGCGCCCTCTTTTACCGCTAATTTTTGAGCTGCTCGGATTACTTTCCAGTTTCTGAACAATGCTGTAATACCAAATCCAAAAAATTCTCTTTGGCCATAATCTACTCGTATTGAGCTAAAACTGCTACCCAGTGCCTGCTCCAATGCGCACATCAGTTTTCGTTGAGAAGTCTCAGAACCATAAACATAAACAATATCAAACGTCTGAAGAATGGTTTTGTCTTGTAAAATAGCCCGCAGATAGCCTTCGCTATGAGGATAAAAGAATGGCTCTATAACCATCCAAATGGGTTTGCGAACAGATTTTTTTTTCATAACTAAATAATTACAACATTACGCTAGGCAGACGAAAAAAATTGACCGCCTGCTCATTCATTTGCAGTGAGACTCACCTAGGTCGCTTACCTGAATACGCATTTTGCGTTTTAGTTTGTAAAATTTACTTTTCCCAACAAGCGCTTTCCTAAATTTAAACTGGCGCCTTCTACTGGTAAAAATTAAAACTCAAGCGCTCAGCTTTACGCTGTTACCTAGGTTAATCCACGTTAGGATTTTTTTCTCTTCCACTCCCAGTATTGAGAAAATGTCAGTTTGCTCTCCTGTTTTCTCGCCCTAAAGCCGTCGAAATAGTATTCAAGACCGAGAACTAACTTACTTACTTTTTCCTTTTAGAAGTGAATACAAATCGTTGATGTTGTCTAGATCGAGATTGATGCATATCCGTAAGAGCTGCATCAGAGAATCACCTCAGATAATCTCTCTTTACCCACAGAACATCCATTTGGACTGCCTCTCCACGGGCATCATGCATACATGGGTAAATGTTCTTGAGAACCATCCCGCATTCGTGTTCGAGCAGCTGGCGAAGATCTTGAAAGCTTGCCTGCCCTTCATACATTTCGCCAAGCATAACTTCGCCATAAAAAGCATGTACACAATCGCCAAAGCTTTTCAACCCGCCAGCAATGACTTTGCCTTCAGCTCCTTGGGTATCGCACTTGATCACAAGTCGGGGATCTTCAATCCCTGATTCCCTCATCCATGTGTCAAGCTTGACGGTCGGCACCCTCAGAACAGCTTGGTGCTGAGTCTCAACTTTAAATGAATTGATGTTACCCTTCTCATTTTCCAACAGCGAGGAAGTCTGATCGTTCACATTCTGGTAAAACTTTGCCTCTCCATCTTCATCGGACATCGCTGCTTGCACGAACTGTATGCTATCAGCGTATGCCGAGAGAGTTCGCTTGGCCTTCTCGATGTTGCCTGGAAGGGGATCGAAAGCAACTACGTCAGTATGCACTCCAGATTCAATGAAGCGGCGAAGAGTGCGCCCATCGTGACAACCAATATCGACAAAAAGATTCGCGTCCGCCAACTTGGTTAGCTTGGCAATTTCATAATACGGATCTGTATATCCGGCCCAACCTTGCATCAGAGCCCGAAGTCGGCGCAAACGCCTTCTGCTGGGACCAAATTCGAGCAGTTGCAGATAAATATGCTGTATAATCGACACTAGCGGAAAATATTTACTATACGTTTTAATTACTATGATTAGACCTCTGGCAATTACGCATCGAAAGCCAAAACATCAAAAAGAACTTGTTTCTAAGATTGCTTAAACAAATATCTCTCAACGGAGGTTGTCAGCTTATCGGTTCTATCGCAATGCAATAGTAGTCTAATTCGTTGAGGAATCTAAATTGAGATTATGCATTACTAAGCAACTGTTGGGGGCTTCTTCCGTTTCCAAGACCAATATTGTGATAGGCCTACTCTATCAACATGGTCGCTGCTAGCTAGTCCTCTGAAGTAGTCCTTAAGCGCGGAGATTTTATATCTCAGTTTTCCACCCTTGAGATAAGAGTAAAGCTCTATCAGATTAGAAATAAACCCGTGATAGGTGCCATTAATGAACCCCATATTAAAAGTCATCCTGGGGTTATAACCGATTATGCGATTGATGTTAGATTTGCGGTGCTTAACTACATAATTGTTCTTATGGATGATTTTCAATCCTGCCCTTACAAGTTTTAGAGAATATTCGAGCTCTTCATGGCCGTAAAACAATGCCCCTGTGTAACCACCTAACTGCTTGAAGGTTTCGACCTCGTGCACATGGCCGCAGCCTACAAAGTAGCGCGATTCATAATCAGGTAGCCCACTTCCTTTCAATTCAGTATCATCATTGTACAAATTGAAGGCCACCGTGGCTACGTTCTCATCAGCCTCAAGAAGATCAAGCACATCATCTATTGAGCCACTTTCCGGAGCAGAATCGTCATCCAATGACATGAGATACTTTGTCTTACACAGTTCTGCCAATTCATTCCTCCTTGCTACAAGCCCTTGGCTTTTTTCATAACGATGTATATTCAAATCGAGCTCAAACTCCGCCGCTTCGATGAATTGTCCACCGCCGCCATCATCAATTAGTATAATAGGGCATGATTTAAGCTCGGATGCTTCTATCAGGCGCAGAGTTTCAACCAACTCGTCTACACGCCCTTTAGTAGTAATGCCTAGAGTTAATAAATTGCCTGCAATATTTTTC
>Ga0213861_10001224_pt1 | contig 22735 bp, 18 predicted proteins | sample PICome_4_FD_160110 | JGI IMG/M metagenome (GOLD analysis project Ga0213861, IMG submission 160110) | Coastal seawater microbial communities near Pivers Island, North Carolina, United States - PICO131 | ecosystem: Environmental > Aquatic > Marine > Coastal | place: USA: North Carolina... | reverse complement strand
ATGTGGCCATGAAATACTCCGGTTGATTTCTTTGTCGGACGATATCGCCCCTGCCATTTTAAACTATTTATACAAATTAAGTTTTATAAGTGTTATAAATAAATTTATGAATATTATATTATTAAAACACGGTACTAAATATAGTGCTGATGATGTAAATGAAATTTATCATTCTCTAAAAGATTATACTTCTGCAAATTTTTATTGTTTCACTGAAGATAAAACAAATGTAATTATAGATTGCATTGACATTCCAAAGAAACCTAAACTTATGAGGTGGTGGAATAAAATGCATTTATTTAGAGAAGACTTTGAAATAGAAGGTAAGTGCGTATTATTTGATCTAGATATCAAAATACTTTCCGATCCATTCCCATATATAAACAATATTGACTGGAACTACCCTACATTCATGAGAGACGGTTGGAAAAAAGATAAGTTCTTTAGCGAGCATGCATATGATACAGAATTAAATAGCTCAGTTCTTGCTTGGACGTCTAAACAAAATTCTTATATTTGGAATATCTTTAGTAAAAACATAGATTACCATACACGAAAATATAAAGGAATTGACAGATTTTTTTGGCATGAAAAGATACAGTGGAGAAACTTTGACAATGGAATATATAACACCATCGATGTATCGAAAGATACTTAATATTATAACTGACATCTATACTACGACAACTTACGATAAAGAATCTTTTGGAGGCGATTTATTTAGACTTAAAGATGTACTCGATTCTTTTAGTGAGGGTCAAATTATGAATAAAGTGTGGGCAGTAGAAGAATTAAATAAGTTAATTGACAGTGAATACAAAGAATGCGTGGTAATAGGAAGCTGGTATGGTTTGTTCTCACATTTGTTCGCTGAATCTGGATTTAAAAATAAAATACTTAACATAGAATTAGATGAAGTTTGTAATAAGATTGCGCGAAAATTAAGGATGCACGATAATATTCATTTTAAAACAATAGATGGTTTAGAAGACTTTTTAAATCATAATTATTATGATAGAATACTCGTGTGCACAGCGTGCGAACACATAGACGATGAAGAACTATCTTTTGTTTTACAACAAAAACATCCAAACATGATAGTTTGTTTACAATCTAATAATTATTATGAAGTTGATAGCCATATTAACTGTAAAGATAATTTAGAAGATTTTATAAAAAGCATTTCTTTAAAAAACGTATTATATTCTGGAACAAAGAGACACAAAGATGAATACGATAGATTTATGATAATCGGCAAATGAGAGTTATATTTAGCATTTACATAGATTTTAATAATGATGACTTTGAGGAAGATCATGATTATCAAAAAAATATTAAAAATAAAAATGAATTTAAAAACAATTATAATTTTTTAAAACATAAACAAGAGAACTACGCTCGTAAATTAGGTATAACCTATATATTATATGAAGACGACGAGAAGTGGAGAGCTTACAGAAAACACTTTGAAGATAATTATCCTTTTATCTCTAAGTACAATATAATTAATTTTTATAAAATACATATCATGTATGATTTATGCAAAACTTATGATGAAATACTGTACATTGATTTTGATGTAGTGCCATTAACTCAAGATAATATTTTTGACAACATAGACGTTGCAAATGGTATTGCTTGCAAAGTTAATCATGAAAGAAATCCAGAAAGTTATTTGACTTTCTTAAGTCCTAAGATTATTAAAGAAAGAGAGAAAGCTTTTTTAAAAACTGGTAGAACTTTTTCTGAACGAGATCCTAAAGCTAAATATTGGAACTGTAGAGCTTTACTAATGGAAGAAGGACTAAGTGGTAACAATGATGTATATAATACTGGAATTGTTTTAGCGAATAAAGATAATTTAAAAAAATTAAATTATTTTAAAAATTTTAATGACACCTTAGAATTTATGCACAGAATAAAAAATGAAGAAGGATTTTGGCCTAAGTTTATACAAAATTGTTTTGGATACGATAACGAAACATTATTTAGCTTTAAGATGAAAATTAATAATGTCAACTTAATAGAACTAGATGATGTTTGGCATTTTCCTTACAGAAAAAAAATTAATTATATACCTAAAGAAACTAAATTCGTGCACGCAATTAACAAGAATTTTAAATTTATTAAAGCATATGCCAAAAAATATCATTTATAGTATATGGTCAGATTTAACAGAACAACATTCATCTGTAAATGATTATAAAAAAGAATCAATTAAAAAATACAAAGAAAAGTTAATTGAATTGCAAAAGAATTATGCATACTTTTGTAAAGCTGATTATGAAGTATTTACGCCTAAGTCAACAGATTACACGAACGTTCAGTTCGATAAGATATTTAAGCTTGAAGAACTTACTAAGTACTATGACAACGTAGTATATTTTGACATGGATATAGTTCCTATTACTAAAAAAAATATATTTAAAAGTTTTAACTTTAATAAAATTGGCGTGTACGATTATACTGTAAAAATAAATAATAGGGAAACCATAAAGCACATATCAGAAACTACTAAAGATAAAAAATGTATTTCTCCTATGATGATGTATTCTAAAGTTTGTGCTAAGAACGCCATGTTGATGATAGACGATATAATTGGAAATGAAAATATTGTCAACACTGGTGTAGTATGCGCAAATAAAAAATCTGCAGAAGAACTATCTTTTACAGAAAGAATGAATGATATGAATAAAAAATTAAGTATTGCTATTAACGATAATTTATATCCAGAGTTAATGTCAAAAGCGTGGATAAAAAATAATGAAGTTTATCTTTCTTATCTTTTAGAAAGATACAACATAGATTTTAATAATATAGGAATACAATGGAATTATATTTTAGACGATATCGTAACTAAAGTAACGTCTGGCGTACATTTAATACACCAAGTAAATAAGGATTTTCATGAAACAATCTCTAGACTCAAGTAAATTTAAAAGTTGGAGACCATATTATAATATAGTTTTAGACACAACGACGTATTGTAACGCAAAATGTCCTCAATGTCATAGAATAAACTCTACTGAAGGCGCAAAGTTATCTTTTACTGGGAATGTAATAAAAGAACTTCCATTGATACACGTGCCTTTTGAAAAAATAAAAAAGACGTTTACTCAACAAGAACTATTAAAATATCATTCTATACAACTTTGTCCTACATGGGGAGATCACATGATGCATCCTCACGCTGCTGAGATTGTGGAACATTTCTTAAGTTCTAGTTGGCGTATAATAGTTACTATAAACACTAATGGAAGCATGAGAGATGAATTATATTGGTGGAAACTTTGTTCTTTGGCGATAAAACATAAATCACGATATCATAGTAAAAGACTACACATTGTTTTTGCAGTAGATGGTATCGATCAAGATATGCACGGTCTTTATAGAAGAAATACTAATCTACAAAAAGTGTTAGACCACGTAAAGATATGTTCCGAGTTTAAAGAAACAGTTCTAGTTGAAACTCAGACCGTATTATTTAAGCACAATCAAGACTACTTAGAAGAAATTACTAAGTTATGTAAAGAACACGGAGCTGAAAAACATTCGTCAGTTATAAGTGATAGGTTTGGTGAAGACGATCCACAAGTTGAAAATCGTAACGTATACACTTTTTACGATGAGAACAACACAAAACTAAGTTTAAATAAAGTGACTGAAGATTGGACAGATGAATTTAAAAAACGTGGAGCTCAAATAAACAGAACTACAATAGCAGATTTAGATAATAAACCAACTTGTGGCTGGTCGTTAACTAATACGTTAAATATTAATTTTGATGGAAACGTCTGGCCGTGTTGTTTTTTTGGAAACTTTTCTGTTATGAACAAGAAAAGCTGGATGAAGCAACACCCTTTTGCTCGAAAGTATTACGATTATAATAACAATATTTATGAAAATAAATTAGAAGATATACTAAAAAATGATTGGTGGAAAGAGTTACCTTACGTAATACAATCTGAGAATCCAATAAGAAACTGTGTTTACAGCTGTTCAAATAAGTATAAAGAAGGCCAGTTTAGATTAACTCATAGACAACGCGATTAATGTGGCTTCTTTAATAGTCTTTGCTTGTCTCAATTCTTTTTTCTTACTTGCCTTTGTAGATTTTTTAATAGCAGGTGTCTCGAATAATTGCAGTTTGTAAAGAAATAGTTTTTCTTTATCTCTTTCTGCGTCAAACTCATTAAATAAAAATTGAGCTAAAGCTTTATGAACATCAGTGTGTTGCTCATTAAAATCGTATATTAATCCTCTATCTTTTGCCAGTGTGATAACAGTATCTTCAAATGCTTCATGCTGTTCTCTAATATGTTTGTACGTTGCTTCGTGCAAGTTATCAATATCAATATGAGTTAATAGATTTTCAAAATTAGGATCACCTTCTTTAGCTTCAATGTATTCAACTCTTTCTACTTTCCCATCAGTCCAAAACGATTCAACTATTGTTCTTTCGTTATTTGAAAAATGTGCTCTTACAAATTCATGTCCAGGGATTGCCATAATTAACTCCTTGCAATTTTTAAAAAGTATGTACTTACAGTTTGTGCTGTACCATTAGGAAATTCTTGAGTACGATAATCATTGGCATTCACAAACCTTGTTTGATAATTTCCTGCTCCGTCAAGACGTGTATCTACCATACCAGTCCCTCTATTAGCTCCGCTTCCATTTATAGAATAAGTAATTCTAGAACCTGCAGTGTTTACTGTATGATGTCTCATTTCAGCTAATAACATTGCATCAAGATTAGCATCAGTATATATTTGTAAATCATTACCACTCGTTATTTGCAGAGGTGATTGAAAACTTGTAGCAACAGTTTGATTAGTTCGAAATAAATAGTAGTTAGTTATTGTCGTAGGTTGATCTTGTGTTTCACCAATTCCGCCTGCAGTATAAGCCGATACATTTGCTATTGTGTCAGTAAAAACGGGGGTTGAAGATATTAAAGTGTTAAGAGATAAAGAAGTTGCAGTATGTATTCTAAACGTACCACCTCTGTCATTTCCATCAACTAGCGTACCTATAGCAGCATTTATAATAGTATCAAACACATCAGTAGCGCTCATGGCTCTTATATCTGTGCCGTCGTAGTACACAGGATAGAATTTATTATTAGTGTCTGTAGGAGTGCTTACGCTTGAATTAGCTTGATTTATCTTATCATAAACTATTGGAGTTACTTGAGAAACATTAGGAGTCTCGCCGGCCGTATCAAAATTAGTAACATCTGTTGTGGATGCACCAGCTTGCATTCTGGTATCTGACATACTGTCCAAACTTCCAGAACTTCCAACAACTGTAAGTAGAGCAGAAGGATTAGATCCATAAACATAAACGGCTCGCTGTTGTAAGTCTAACAGCTGTGCCGAAGACATTTCTTGAAGACTGCTTCCATCCCAATATAAAGGACTTACAACCGCCATGATATTAGGCCCCTGCGCCGTGTATCGTTTTTAGTGTGCTTCCTGCTGAATTTTTTATTAATAACGTTGATAGTGTTTTTAATTGAACTGAACCTACAGCGTCATCTGCAATCTTTGCCGTTGTTACTTGTAAGTCTCCAATATGAATAGTGTCAATTGATCCATCAGTATAATGTTCTGAATTTACAGCATTATCAGCAAGTTTTGTTCCATCTATTGCATCTGCAGCAACTTTAGCTAAAGTAACTGAAAGTGGTTCAAGCATTGATGAATTAATAGTATTTGAAGGTATAAAGAATCTGCCTTCACTCGAATCAAAGCCAATTCCATTTGCACTGTCTTTTTGAAAGTTAGACATAATGCTTGTTTCACCAGAATCTGCTCTGATTAAAGCAAGCACTTCAGCTGAGTCCATAGCGTTAGCTTGAATTAAACTTATAACATCAGCCGAATCAACTTTATCTTGAATATTGATCTCATTTATTGCTGCGACTAAATTTGTTGCAGTGGTACTCAGTGTAGCTACATCACCTAGGTTGCTAGCTATTGTATTTGTCTTAGTAACTAGAGTAGTTACCGGATCTGATAATAATATTTCAGTGACTGCCATCTTTTCCCTCTATTAATTTCTGTAACATAGATTTCATTTCAGTAACATCGTTTTTTAAATCTTCAAAATCTTTTTCTTTTTGTCTTCTTTCAAGCTTTCTTTTTCTTGCCGCACTGATCTCATCTTTATTTATATTCAAAATAGCTCCTGTAGATGTATCTCTTACTAAGTTGCCGTTTCCTTCAACTTTTAAATATTTCATTACGCGCTCAATGCTATAGCGCGTAATGAAGATATTGATGGAACAAGTGCTTGGTTAGTACTTCTAAATACTATTTTTAATTGAAATTTAGTAAATGCTGCTATATCTCCGCCTTGGCCTCCTATAAGATACGTGTATTCTCTAAAAATGCTAGGGTTTTCATCAGTTGGAATAACTGTTTCTTGAGATGCTAAGATAAAATTTTGTGTCACTATAGAAGTATCGGCATCAGCTGTTCTAAAATAAACTTGAAAATCAGCAGTCGATGGTCTGTTAGCAGACAACAATACTTTTAATCCTACAGCTTCTTCATTTAAAACTATTGTCTTAGTTAAATGTTTAGCTGCACTGCTTCCACCTCTCGCTGAAGTTTCGTCTACATATGCTAATGGAACATTGTGATTATCTAATATAGTTTCATTTTGTTTGTCAATTATATTACTTATTAGTCCTACAGAAGTTCTTTGTAAATCTAACATAGGTGCCATATTAGAATCAGCATTTACTATTGAAATATTAAAATCTAGAGACTTTATTCCAGCACCAATATCACTTGTTTCAGCACTGTCATGAGCTATCATCATTAAAGTACTTTTAGTATTGTTTTCATTAATTTGCACAGATTCAAATGATGATTGTTTTTGAAATGCTGTCTCAATTCCTGCGTAAGATTTTCCGGTAGTAGTTTTAACACTAGCATTAAATTGCTGGCCTGCAGGTATTAACGCAGCTATTGATGGATATATGTTATTATACAATATATTTTTAGTAGATTGAATAATAGTTCCTCCACCGAAAGCATCTGAATCTGCAGCAGAATCTGATGTGAAAGTATAACCAGTGTGATCAATTGCTGTAATAGTATGACGCTGATTTAATGTTGAAGCAGATATTCCGCCTACACCTGCAGAATCAACACCAGATAAAGTTATAGGTTGACCAACTTGCATACCATGATTAGCATGAGTCACTCTTACTGTTTGCGATGTTGAAATAGTTTTTAAAGGATTTGGATTAAGTAGTTGCTTAGGAACTGGCGCATTATGTAATGCTATAGTCGCAGTTGAATGTTTAAATTTTGCTTGATATATTTTAAAAGTTAAATCTTGATTTTGTGAAGGAGTGAATGTTGAGCCATTTTGTGAATAGAATAAACTTCCTAATACAGGTTGTTTATTTACACGCTTCTCTGTAGAACCTACTACAAAATCATTAATTTCAGCTATATAAATTTCATAATCTTTTGAATCTGCTATGACTACTAATGCATATTCATTTAATCCTTTCAAATACGTAGGCTCATCAAATTCAAATGTAGTTGCTGTAGTAGCATCTGCAGATATACTTGCTCCACCTGAAAACGTACTACCCGGTAATGATTTTATAGTTCCTGGGATTATAGTGTTCGATGAAGGAAACCCATTAACCATAGGCCTAATTTGTACTTGTATCGGAGCGTTTTCATCAGCTGCTTTAAAAAATAAATCTACTTTAGTGCAATAAATTCCTGCAGGATCATCGATGTAAAACGATTGAGCTATTGGTTGCTTTCCAACTCTATATCCGGTTGATGTTACTGACATATTTTAACTCGCCTTTTTTAATAATTGTTTATATTGGCCATGAACTGTGTAAATGTTATTGTTACAATACACATCAAAGCTTTCATTAGTTGTTCCTATATAAACTGTAGGAATAATTTTTTCAATAAAATCTATGGTTTCTACTTTTACGCCATTTATATAGTTACCAATTTCAACCTCTTCTGTTCTCTTCCAACCTAAGTTAGTTAAAACAGGGTGATCATTAGTTATTTTTAATTCATTATTAATTATGTAATAAGCATTTCTCATGTGTTTTTGCATAACCTCTGTCACTAAGCTTCCAGAAACAATATCTCCTACTTTAACATTTACCACTGTCGATAACACACCATTCAACATTACTAACATATCTTCTAATAGACATGCCACACCATAACCGTTATCATCAGTATAACCGTGTTCATCACCATTCATGCCGCCGCCAGGACCATCGTCTTGATTATTATTAGTATAGGTAGGTATACCTAAGTGCACACCTACTTTAGATGCAATGGCGTTATTGATTGCATTGATTGCATTTGAGTGTGACAGGTACCCAGATTTTGGTGCTGGATCGGTATAGTTTAGCCCATATCCATTTGCATCAGCATAATTGCTAAATTGTTGATCAATTAAGCCTAAACTCACTACGGCTGTAGCTAAGTTAACACCCCAATCATCAGTGACTGGTGATTTATGGTCTCCACCCTCGTTATATGATATTAAACCTCCAGTTTGCACTATGACTCGAGTAGACTCATATGTAGCTTGTTTAGTGTCTAAAAACCCTTGCGAAGTGTAGTTAGTTGAAGCCATTGCTGCAGCATCAGTCTCTTTGTCTACACTTATATCTAACACTTTAAATTCTCTAGTTCCAGTTCGTATTCTAGTTGTATCATTGTTTGGCACTATAAATGATCCAGAAACTGTTCCATTTGCATCTGTAACGAGTGTTGAAGATCCTGATGGGTGTATTGTTACATCACTTAGTGTATTACCAAAATCAGAATCTGTGTCTGAATAATGTTGGAACAAAGTAGGACCGCCGCCACCGTTTGTTAAGCTTGTAATATTGACTCCGTCTAAGAAAGTAAATACTCGTGTATTAGGTCTTAAACCTTCAGCTCTAAAATAAACTTTTCTTGATCTCATAAAATTTGCTGTTGTAGTTTCAATAATTCTATCATTTACTATATTCAACAACGTTTCTCCAGTTGCAACTGCAGGAACAGCATCTTTACCACTATTTCCAGCCCAGTTTGCGATGTGATCATTAAATTGATAAGCGGGTATAGGTGAAATAAGAGTGCCTCCTTGAATTATCTTGTCAGGAACTCTTTCTACATCTCTCCATTCATCAGAAGAAGGTGACAGTGTAATTGTTCCTTCATATATAGTAACTGAAAACGGATTAACTTTAACAGCTTTACTTGCTGTTGTCTGATTTATGTATTCACTTTGATCATACTTTATATAAACGTTATCACCTCTTTTTATAGTGTTAGTAGATGATGCTGAATCATATGTTAATCGTATTTGATCATGTCTTGTCATAGGCCTTACTACTCGATTTGTAAAATCAGTTGAAGCTCTATATTCATACGGCACTGACATTTCTGCACCGCGATGATCTTTAAATGCATCTACAAAAAAGCCACTCTTAGTTCTATCATTTCCAGAAGAATCTAAAACTTGTAAATATTTAGTATCAGTTTCTAATAAATTTAATGTAGTTGTTTCTTCAAGTCTCTCTACTCTGTTTTCTAATTTACCTATATCTTTCATAGTAAATCTTTTAAAATTGTATTTTGATAAAGACACGTCAGAATCATTTAGTACACCAGGATTCATTATTATATCATATAATGGTAAACTACCATCTGGAGTTACAGGCAAAATCGGATTAAATCCAGGAGCTCCGAATACAAAATCTAATTTTGAGTTTTTATCTATGACTAGTTTTGCTGGAGTAGCTAAATTGTAAGTAACATCTGCAGTTATAGTGCTTCCATCTTGAGGAGTTTCTAACATAGTTGCACCACTGGTATTAAAGTTTCCAGCAGAATCTGATACTGACCTAAAATCTATGACATCTCTTAAATTTATTAACTGGCCTCCACCTAAATTATAATTAGGTATTTTATCATAATCAACTTGACCAGCATACGAATTTACAGAAAAGTAATCTCCACCGCCAGTTGGATCAAAGAATTTGTATTTCATAGAAACACTTCCAGACGGCGCCGATTGACCTGATCTTAATATTAGTCTACCAACATCATAATGTGATGGGCGTTGACCGTTGTCAACAATAAACCTCGTTGCATAGCTTTCATTACTGTCAGATGCATTAACAATTTCATCTACTTCATAAATATCTGCACGTTTCATATTAACAAATTTAAAACCTGCACCATCTGATTCAACAGTATTTGTTAAAGTCATATTTGTCAATGTTTTAGTTTTAGGAGTTGTTTGTGTTTTACTTACAAATGCTGCGAGTTCTATATTAGAAGAACTTGAAATAGTTGCAACATCTGCAGCTGTTCCAAAGTTTGCAGTACCACCTGTTGGTGCTGAAGCACTAGGTGTTAAAGAATATGAAGGTGTAGCTGCCGATACATCACTATCTGCCTTTGCAAAAACAAAATCACCTGTCTGTGTATAAATTTCTCCAGCTGTTGTTAATCCCGTAAGTGTTACTACACCCGAACCATTTGCAGACAGAGTTGGAAATCTTCTTTGAGCTGTGTAAGTTAAATCTGATAGAGCTGTAGGCCTTGGATTAGGTAATGAGAAAAAATTATATTTTTCATAAGGTTCTTTTAGTACACCTTTAGAGTTTTCAAGTGTAATATTAAAAAAGTTACTAGTAGATGTGCCTATACTTTTGACATCTCTAAAAACTTCGCCAGAATTAAGATTAATATCTATGAGATGCATTTTTAAATTAGTACCACTTTTAGTTATTGCTTTAACTCGTGCTGTACCAATTGTACTTCCACCATGCGTGACAGCTGATCTTAAATTCATTTCTTCTAATTGATTGAAGTTTGGTATACCTTTTGTTTTTCCTAAACCGCTATGTGCCACATCTACAAATACATATGCTCCATGAGTTGCACCCACTGGTTCGTTGTTTACAGTGGTCGTTACAGCTGGTTTTGTTATTCTAAAGGTTGAAGGTTTTGTTACAATTGATCTAAAACCTCTAACCACTGCAACACCGTCACTAACATTTAAAAGTAAATGTGTGTTTTGTGAATCTAAGTCAAATCTAGCAGAGAAAGGTTTGACTATATAATCACCAGAATTCTCTTCTATTCTCTTTGCAATAAGTTCATTAGGTATATTATATGAATTTGTTGTGGCAACTGCACTATATATCTGACCTTTTTTAATTGTTGCAACATGAACAAAGTTATCACTTGATGTCATTTCACTACGTTCAGCTATTGTAAGCGTTATACGATATCTATCAGCGCCTGGAGCAGAAACATTCGGAACACTTCCTTGATTATCGTATAATGCATTGTTATCACTTGCAGTTACAACGTCTTCAACTGTTTTAAATCCGATATCAGTATCTGGTATATCAGTATATTTTGATATTATCTTAGATTGATCTTGAGTTAATACAAAATTACCTCTTACATAATATATACCGCCTAAAGCCGTAACTTGTGTTCCTTTTCCAGTTGATGGATCTGCTATTGTAGAAAGTTTTACTTTTAAATCAGTTCCGTCTGACACATCCATTACTTCGTTACCAGACATTCGTTGTGTTACAACATCAGTGCTGCCTTGAGCTGAACTTGTGTTTGTGTACTTAACATAAAGAGTTGCAGGATCACTGCCTACTGCAGCAACCACTTCTAGTATTGTTGCAACTATTGATGAAGTTTGCCCTGTTACAGTTTTACCTACAAGTGTTGTTATATCTGTTGGTAAAACATGCGATGGATCAGTTGTATCGAGTTTTATAAATTCATATTGAGGATTTACATTTACTCCGCCTGGTTTTACTACAGCACCTTCTTTAAATACGTTATTACCAAATCTTTCTATTTGACTTTGCAATATCGTTTGAAGTTGTGTTAACTCTCTTGCTTGTAATCCAACACCTGTATTGAATAATATTCTATGATAGTTATCACTATCACGAAAATCATCTTTATATGTGGTTGCTAAACTGGTTTCTGTGAATGTTGTCGCCATATTAATATCCTATTATAGTGTAACTACTACTTTAATATCTTCTGTTTGTGTAGAAGTTCTAATAACTGGTGCTCTATTTTCTATATATAAAACTTCTCCAGAAGTGTTAATGTATAACTCATTTGAATCTGCAACTACAGCAATTGTTCCGGTTTGACTTCCTTCGTCAGTAAGAGTATCTCCTACTGAGAACGGTGTATAACCGGTACTGTCGGTTTGATGATAGTAAACTTTCATACTAGAGGCAGCAAAATTTACTTTTTCATTAACGTATGCTTTTGCTGGTGGTGTTAAGCTATTTGTAATCAATTCGTCAATAGATAATTGATTTCCAAAAGCTGAATCCACTTGTAAATATTTTAAAGCTTTAGCAGTAGTTGCAGTAAGAATTGTTCCATTAGCTGAGTCAGTACGTGGATTTCTAATCAACATTACTTGTCTGTAGTCTTGACTAGTTCCTGTTAAAAAATCTCCATTTTCTGTTCCAGCTGGTTTAGAGTTAAACATCAATGATGTAGCTTTCAATTCATCTCTTGGATCTGCACCAATTCCATCAGGTGGACCGAGCACAGCTCTTGCTGTTGCACCGCTTCCACCGCCACTTGAAATTGTAACTGTTGCATTTGTAAAATTCTTCCCTGAACCTGCACTTTCATTTAACATGTCAATCTTAACAATTTTTTCACCTGATACAATTGCAGTTGCTTGTGCACTATCACCTATAGCGCCACCGTTTCCTGTTATTGTAACAATAGGAGTGCCTGTGTATCCTGACCCTTGATTCTCTACTACAATATTAAGTATTCTACCTGCATCTGCAGAGTCTTGCGCAGCTTTTTGTTGTATTTCAAACGTATCGCTGGCAGTGGTTACAAGTTTAACTGGAATAAAGTTAGCCGATAAGAATGCAGCTGTATCACTACCAGATAATCCATATAAAAACCTCCAAGTGTACCCATCTGAAGTTTTAAATGGTTTTGGTGATGTGCCAGTAGGTTTAACTGTTGATTTATTTATAGTACCAGTTCCGCTTTTGCTTTGCTGTAAACAAATATAAACATGGTTATCTTCAGTAAGAACATAATAAGTATTTGATGGTATTGTGCTATAATCGTCATCATAACCGCTATATTCGCTACCAGAGCTCCAATTGTGTCTTGGTATTACAAAGGATGTTGAGCCTACAGCTTTTACGGATTGTAAAGCATTTTGTGCTTCTCTTATTGTTTTAGGTGTATCTGTCGGCGTTGGAACAGTTTCGGTTGAGTTCCATTGATCATTTTTTCCAATACCTATATAATATCTTGCAGTTAAACCTGAAGCTTCATCAAATATTTTTTGCATGAATTGTTTTTTAAACGAGTCTGTTATTATTGCTGACATATTCTATTCCTTATGATACCGTTACTTCGCCTTGGTTACCTATTAAGAACCAATTAGTTCCATCCCAAATACAGGTACAACCATCATTTTGTGCTAATACAAACTTAGTGCCTTGAGCAAAATTTGCAGGTGTAACATGCATTGCACCTGCACCTTTATTTGTAAAAATTTTATATTCACCTACTGTTGTTCCATCAGCTAATGATACATCTAGTTGAGAACTTTTATTTCCTATTATTAAAGTTGCTGCTGTACTTGCCGCACCGTTTGCAGTTATAGTTGAAGAACTAAAAGCTGCCTTATTTAATTCTACCGAACCTGTACCTTTAGGTGCCATTATAATATTTAAATTAGCTCCACCTCCTGTTGCAGAAAGTGTAGGACCAGTAGTTGATGCACCGTTTGCAATTGTTAATTCGTTTACTGCACTTCCAGTTTTTACAAATTTAATTAATTCGTTACCTGTTGAATCTGATATTTGTGTACCAATTTTCGGATTATTTATTAATGGTGAAGATAATGTTTTATTAGTTAATGTATCTGTTGTGGCTCTTCCTATAAGTGTATCTGTTGATGTAGGTAGAGTTAATGTTCCTGTATTCTTTATTGATGCGATTATTGGTGCTGTTAGTGTTTTGTTAGTTAACGTCTGAATTGCATTGTCAAGTGTAATAATTCCTGTAGAATCTGGTAATGTAATAACATTGTCCTGTGTAGCGTTTGTTGCTTTTAATCTTGTTTCAAAATCATTGGCACTTGAACCTTCAAATGTTACTGCATCATTTTCTAAAGTGATTTGTGTTGATAAGTTACTACTATCACCTCCACCGAGTAATGCATATACTTCAGCAAAGTTTGAATTTATCTTTGTTCCGGCTTGTCGTAATGTATCACCATTACCGTCATTAGCTGAACTGCCTATACCAATATTTTGTCTAGTCATTTAATCTTCCTAATAAGTTCTATTTATACATAAAAATAATCGTTATGTGTTAAAAGATGAATCGAACTGTGCGTTATCCATTGTCTCAAGAGTAAGTGAGAAATCTGGTGCAGCTGCTTCAGCACTATCACCTAATGCACCAACAAAGTCTTTTCCTTGGCCACTATCATCAAATGTAAATGAATTAGGCGTAATGATTTCTTCAACGTTTCTATAAAATCCCTGAAGTTGTAAAGCAGTAAGTGACTGATATACACTAATTTTTTGGTCAAGGCCTACTCTGATAGATGTTCCATCAGAATCAAGCAGTGCAGTCATTTGTGTAAATGGTACAAATGCTGATCCAATTCCAATGCCTTCTAGTACTCTAGATGCACTATCGAGATTTGCTAATGGTGCAGATGCATTTCCTATAGCTTCAGTGTCTGTTACAACACTTCCTGCAATGTAAAACCCTGCAGGATGCACAAACTTTTTATATAGTTCTATCCAAGTGGTTTGCGATAATGGGCTTTTTATTAATATAGAATAAACCTGGTATAGCGCATTATTTCTAATAAGTTTATTTGATTCTGCACCAATTCTGCTTAGTGGTCCAGCAGAATCATGGCCTACCGTAAATATATCTCTCTTTGGATATTCTACTTCTGCATTTTGTTGAAAGAAAGCTCTAAAAAATTCTTCAATTGAAAACCTACTACCTTTAGTTCTATGTAATTCGTGTATTCTTTGTGCATAAAAATTAGGATCAGTGAAGTTGTCACCAGTGTTGCCTGCAGCTATTTCTGATATCAATGTACTTAAAAGCTTTGAAGGTACTTCTTGAGTATCACGTGTTTGATATATTTGTCTTAGTTGATTATCAAAGGAACTAACATCATCTGAATCTAAGTAGTCATAATACTTTTCTAAAAAAGTGACGAGCTTTGGAAAATCTTGTGTAAAAAATTCAGGTAAAGCATCACGTACTTTTCTATGGATAAAGTTACGTGGTCTACGATTTTGATGATATTTAATTTCAGCCATTAGTAACTCGAACTCGTTGTGCTATTAGAACTTCCACCCAGAGAAACTTGAGTTTCTTGATAGTCAAGTACCGCAGATGCCTTTGAAGCTGCAGCATCAATATCTAAAACAGTAGCTCTCAGTGGTCGTATTGTACTTTGATTTGCAGGTGTGGCTGAGAATTTAATTGCATCTCCTGAAAAACTTGTAGGATTGAATCCAACTAAATCAACTCTTCCAGCTACAGTATTGTAAGAACCTATGTTATCAACTGCTACTACTCCATCGGTGTTTACTATCTGTAAAACATTAGAGTTTAGCCTATTTTCAATTGTACATTCTCTTGAATTGAAAATAAATCTTGAAGATGTTATAATTTTAAATGTATCATTTGATGCAGCCAATGCTACAGGAAATGTTATATTATAATTTTTAGCTATGCCTACAGATGGTATCAACTTTTGTTGAACTTTTATTGTCATTTTTGTGTTTAATATAGCTTCGTCTATATCATCAATAATAGTTAATAAATTTGATCTTCTAAACACACTTCCAAATTTTTTTAAGTTATTTGCAAAGAATGTATTGATGTTTGTTTGTATTAAATCTTGTGTAGCACCTGACGTACTACTAGTTAAATCCGGATCAAAATTAAATGTAGTAGTTAATTCTAAAAATGTAGTTTGTGGATCTATAAACACCGTATCGATACTAGCAACTGCAAAATTATCCGTTAACTCACTTATGATTCGCGTTTTAACGTCTAACTGAGTTGCATCATCAACATCTGATTTAAATTTTGTTGACACGTACACTCTACCGTAAACAGGAGGATCGTTGTCTGCTCCGCCCCAAGATGTAACATCATCGATGTATGATCCATAATTAGTTAAAATTTGTGCAGTGTAATCTTCAGCTGTTACCATTCGTCTTTGAGATGTAAAATATAAAGGAGCATTTTGTCTGATTGATTCTATGCCTTCTCTAAATGATCCACCAGCTGCAGCCGATGTAGTAGTACTTACAACATTAACACCACTCACTTGTGCTGTTGTTGAAAAGATACTTGCTCCGTTAGCATCAGGTCCTTTTGTAGATAAGTAATCTATTACAATTTTATTACCTGCTTCTGGAGCTTTTCCTGTGCTTATACCATCTCCAAATATTACTTCATAATACCCGTTAGGTACTTCTTTAATTTGATAATGTGTGGAAGCAGCAGTTATTCTAGTTGCCTCTTTAATGTTAGTGTAAGTATCAAAGGTAGAACCACCTGCATCATCAAATACTCTAACACGTATTGTAGTCGTATCCATAGTTAAATCAGGTATGACATATATCTGTGAATCAGTTGTGTCGCCTACAAAGAATGTTTTTGTTTTTTCTATTCCTTCATAAATTGGAATATCCGATAAGCCTTGAGATGTTTTAAATATGTATGTTCCTGACGAATTAGGCACTGCAGTATATGCTTCTCTTGTTTGAAAAGTATAACTAACACTGTCTATTGAAGTGGTGAATTGTGTATTTCTTGGTAAAGTAATAAGGCTCGGTCTGTTAGCAGCATCTGCTATAGTGATGGTGATTGCAAGTTTAGCTAGTGATGAAGCATAAGATCTTGGAACATAACCTAAAGCTTCTGCATGAGATATAATAGAACTTCTTAATTGTGCAGTATTTAAAAAACTTTCATTAAGTGCAAAGTTAGTTGTCAATCCATTAAAGTGTGTATTGTAAGCTAATACATCTAGTATGTTACTTAAACCAGAAGCTTCAAAATCATAATCAGCAAATTCACTTTGTCTTTTAAAGTAATCTTTAAGTCGTGTTTTGATACTATCGAAATCGAGATCTGTTGATGTTATTGTTGTTGCCATTTATCTTAACCTTGTTAAATTTAATTCTACTGAATCTTGTTGTAAAGTAGCTACTATTAAAAAATTTACTTTAACTCTTACTTCGTGCATATCTGGACTTACTACGCTCGTAATATTTATTACTCGAGCTCTCGGTTCAAACGCTTCAATGGCGCTTGCAATATCACTCTCTAAATTTACATCATCTATTTCAGTGCTCAATCTAAACAGCATGGCAGAAAGGTTACCACCAAACCTATGCATAAAAGGTCTTTCAGTAAAATTAGTTAATAGTAAATTTCTCACTGCTTGTTTTACAGCGGCTCCACTTGTTTTTTTAAAAACATCTGCAGGTAAATTTATGCCATCACTATCTAATCCTATAAATTTTGCAGCAAATGATAGATCAATATCTTGATCAACACGTTTTCGCGAAACAGCTATAGTGTTTTTATTAAGATTTCCATCTTCATTCGAAAAAACTCTTGTAGGCATTCTGTTTCCTTAAGTATTTGTTCTATTTATACATAAAAACATCAGTAATTTCCTAAGCCTGCAGATGATGAGCCGGAACTAGTTCCACCACTTGAAGAAGTACTTACTTCATTAGAAGGATATAGTGTGTATATATTTGCATTATAATCTGACTTAGCATGATTTTGATTTGATAGAGGCATATAGAATTCTATTTCCGGATATTCTGTAAATGTGTGCTTGTGGAATGATTCACCAACTTTACTACTATCTAAATAAATCGGATAGAAATAACCTTTTTGGTCTGATGTACTTCCAAAATTACTTGTACCATAAACTGCATAAGGTTTAGATTCATCTAATGGCTGTGGTGCAGATGAAGTTGTTGTTTCTTCTTCACCAACTTCTAAAAATTCACCTGTGGCTTGAACAGCATTATTAAATCTTGTTTCAATAACTTCATTATATGTTACATTCCATGGTGCTATTATTTCAGGCATGATTAGCACTATATCAACATGCAATCTACCATTTGTATTGTAGCTGTCATAGTTTAATATTATCTTATCATAATCTATATTATTTTTAAGATAAACCGCAAGATCGAATGTTTTATCAAATGCTATTTCTCCATCATCACCAATCAATTCATACACTACAGCTCTTCCATTTGTTTTTAAGTAATTTATACCATCTGTTACATCTAAATCTTCGTTTGGCCCTTCTCTATAAAAACCTTCAGATACTACTAATCTAAAATTTTCAAAACCTTTTGCACCTCGTAAACCCGGTGATGAATTTATTGATTGCATTACTTGAGCATGTAAGTAATATTGTTTAGCTAATAACAGTTTATCAGGAGTTGCTAAATGATTTAAACTACTAGGATCACTGTAACTACCTAAAAATTTAGATAGTGTAATACTATGTGCTAATCGTGTACGTCCTGTTATTTCAGATTGAAAAGTTGGATCGTATTGAGAATCAGGTAATATATCTTGTGTACGTGCCATTATGTGTTGTATACTTTCGATTTAGGATTAGAAGGTCCCATAGGTTCATTTCCTCTTTGTGATTTATCTTTAATACTTACAGACTTTCCAAATTTTGGTGGAATAGTATTTGCAAAATCTTTTGAAACCAATCCTTCTGATATAACCTCACCAACAAATGTTTCATTAGCAAGAGTCTTAGGATCACGTAACTTTGATCGAGTAGATTTTGCATTCAAATCAGTCACGGTTATTCCGCCATAGTTTCTACTTCTATCAACTGTAAATTTTAAATCATCAAACGTATCTATTTCAACTTGTCTAACACCATATTCTGGATTAGCTAACGCAGAATTTATTTCAGTTGATGTTGGTCTTGCTGTTTGAACAGTATCAGTTGCAGTGTTTGTTGGAGCTGATGCAGATCCGCTTGCGCCGATAGCTCCTGCTGTTCCAGATTTTTGAGCTTCAACTGCTTTATCAGCTGTGCCTTTAACATCACCATGAAATGTTGGTGCAGTTACACCATTAGTAAAAGTTGATGATTTGCCGAATATATTTTGTGAATAAAAAGTTACTTGATCGCCACCTATTGTTCCAGTGTTTCCAACTGCAGTTAAACTTGTTGCAGTAATGTTTATATCTGGTGAAGATGTAATTATCTTTTGTTCACTTGTCATAACTAATTGTCCGCCAGCATCTAATTCAATTATGCCTTGAACATTGTTTTCATAATTACCTTTAACTATTTGGTTTTTATCACTTAAGACTGTTTGTGTATCTGTACCTAAAACCGTTTCAGCTTTGTTTTGACCTATGTCTGTAGTTTTATTTTTAGTGACGCTTTGTATTGAATTACTTTTTATTATTTCTTCTTTATCACCTACAACGTTTACATTAAAATCACCACCAACTTCTAAATCAAAATCACCTGCAACTTTCATTTTTAAATTACCATTATATACTACTTCACCATCGCCTTCAACTATGACTTTTTCATTGGCCGCTACAATTCTTAATGCATTATTTGTAGAACTATAAATTACAGTTCCGTCTGCACGCATCTCTACGCCTGAACCAGTTCTATGTCGAATCATAACTCTTTCACGGCCATTAGTATCATCATATTCTATTATATGACCTGATGCAGTTTCTTTGACTTGATTTTCTGGATATTGTGTAGAAGGCTCATCATTTAATTCTAAATCAACACCAGGCACACTTCCACCAATATACACATTTGCAACACGTGTACCACGTGCAATATTGTTTACTCCAGAAACACCTACGTATTCTTTCCTAGGAAATCTTTTATCTGGGTCTGATCTTCCATCATCTGGATTTTTTATAGATTCAAATTCTCTAGGATCTATATCATCAATTTCAGCCATTAAGTACTCCTATTTTGTTTTAAAGTAGAACCAAGAGTTTTAACACTATTTGCATCTGTATTAACTTTGTTAACAATATTATTAATCAACTTATTGTTTTCTTTCATTTTAGCTTGAGCTGCTTTGTAATCTGTGTCGAAATTTGCTTTTAAATCTCCATCAGGTAAATTTTCAGCACCAAATTTATCACTTATTGCATTTTTGCTATCACCGTTTAAAGATGCTAACGCAGCACCTGCTTTCTTAAACATTCCATTAATATCGTTATTAAATCTTTTACTTTCTGCAAGATCCGTAATAGTTTTATTTGCCTCTGCATAAGATACAGGTTTTTGTATTGTTGATGATGTTTTAGCAATAGTTGCAGGTCTTGTTACTGCCGTTTGAAGCTTCGGTGGAAACTCATCAAGATCAGTAAGATCGTCATACCTATACACAAATCTATATTTAGATTTTACATTTTGTCTTACATCAAAAGTATTTACTACACGATCACTTGCTTCACTTGTACCATATACACCACAATCTGGAAATACTGTAAACCAAGCTTTTAAAAATCTATCATATGTTTCAAATTGTTTAGCGTTAGGAGGTGATCCGCCAGAAAGTATACTTAGTTGTGCACCAGTTTTATAAAATCTTGGATATGCTATAGGTGTACGAGTTTTATCTATTGGTCTTCCTCTCTGTAAACTTCCATCTGTTAAAATTAAATAATGAGAGTTTATTCCATATTCGTTAGGTCTTATTGATATTCTTTCAAGTGCGGTTTCTGCTGCAGTTTTACCGTCAGCAGCTGTATTTGTATTTTCGATTTCTCTTGTTAATACACGTAATTGGGCTTTTTTAACTCTTTCTTGCATATCTTTAGCATTAGCTTTTTCTGGAAGACCGGTGTATTTTTTAGGTTCATGAATAAACAATCCTCCTATAAAATCATCACCATCATTCTTTGGACCTCTATTACAATTTTTAAATTCTGTGATTAATTCTTCTACGGAACTAACGAAAGTAAATTCATAACTTTCAGGTGTTGCGTATCCAGCAAATGCATTTTGATCTTGCAATACATATGATATTTTCGGTGTACTAACACTTACTAAGTTTCCTCTACTCATGTAATCAGCTACATTAGTTTGACTTCCACCAGATTCAATTAAATCTAAAGCGGCACCAGCAATTCCAGATATTCCATTTTTAATATCACCAAATGCACTTGATACTTTATTCAACAAACCAGCTACAAATTGCGCACCTAAATTTTGTTTACTTCTACCTAATCCAGAAAATGCTGCAAGTGGATTTAAGTTAAAGCCTGCTGAATTCAATTTGTCTTTTAATTTATCTTTATAAATCTTGGATGAAGTTTGCACAGCAACTGTTGAAGGATTGTTTTCTGGTTTTAAAGATTCAATAGTCCTTGATGGACTTATAGAAACATTTGATGCATATGTTCTTATTTTCTCTGGAGAAAGATTTGAAAAGTTTTTTTGCATTTGTTTAAGTAAAGATGCTGGAGATCCACTAGTAACTATTTTTTTCAATGAACCTGAAGCTGCAGGTGCAACACCGAATATACTCGTGAGTTGAGATGCATTAGTAGTATTTAATGTTAAACTTCCATCACCCGCTGATCCTGTTAGTTTAACTGGCATTGCTCTTTTAGTTATTGTTTCGCTTTCTTTAGCAAATGGTGTTAAAGATTTAAATCCATTGACTTCTTTTAAATTACCAATGGTTGTACCTTCGTTACTAATTTTATTAGTTTGTGTATTTTCTAATTTTGTAGAAAAGAAAGGTTGATTGTTTTTAGCAGCTCGATTAACATCTTCTTTTGTAATCAACTGACCAAACTGATCTCTTTGTGCAAAACCAGTTTCTGAAAATGAAACTTCAACTTTATCAACTGCACGGATTAAATTTATTATACCTGCAACTTCATTATACTTATATAAACCATCAAGATCTTGATACTGAGGACTTTTTAAACCTAAAACTTTAATTTGTTCTGGAGTATAATCAAGTCTACTTCTTACACTATGAAGAAGAGCTCCAGGAGGTATTTGAAGCTTATTAGAATTTAAAAATATTTTAGTTGCCATTATACGTTCACCAATTTATCGAATACTTCTTTTGCGTAGCTTATTCTTTTTTCTGTATGTGCAAATTGTTTATTAGGTCTTTCATAATTATCTTGAAATAATTCTGCTGCTCTTTTGACTGTAGTTGATTTTCTTAATGGGCCATCACCTAGGTAGTTAAATGTTTCTAACTCGTACTTAGTAAATAATAACTGTGCGCCTAGTGTTAAATGATCTAAACCTAAGTTAGCTGAATATTCTCTTAGTTGACCTAGTCTATTACCGGCTGCTTGCGCTGGATTCCATTGTGCTATTCCAACTGAACCTTCGCCTTGAAATCCTGATACTGTTGTTGGATCCAGTGATGGACCACATTCTACACAAAAGTTACCTATAATACCACAAGCTTGTTCTACAGTATAATCACCACCTTCTTCTGAAACAAAGAAATTAAATGCTTTTTCAATGTTAGTGTTTCCATCTAAATCCAAGTCTATATTCCCTATTCCAGATTTTTTATTAAACGATGGATATGATGGATCAGCATCACCGCTTTGGTTTG
>Ga0213861_10001221_pt1 | contig 22790 bp, 25 predicted proteins | sample PICome_4_FD_160110 | JGI IMG/M metagenome (GOLD analysis project Ga0213861, IMG submission 160110) | Coastal seawater microbial communities near Pivers Island, North Carolina, United States - PICO131 | ecosystem: Environmental > Aquatic > Marine > Coastal | place: USA: North Carolina... | reverse complement strand
GTGGTGCCGCATTTCGCCTCTGCGGGCTTGTCGCGCAGCTCGACATAGCGATCCGCCTGCTGGCGCATCATCGCGATTTTATCGCGCATGGCCTTTTGAACGCCTTCATCCGGGCGCAGGTGCACATGGCCCTGATCGCCATCAATCATAATTGCGTCACCGTTGAGGGCCTCGGTCACAATGCCTTTGGCGCGAATTAGCAACGGAATAGCCAGTGCTCTGGCCACAATGGCCGCATGGGAGCCGACAGATCCCTCTTCCAGCACAATCCCGCGCAGGCTGCGGCCATAGTCGAGCAACTCACCGGGGCCGATATTGCGGGCTACAAGAATTGGGTTGGCAGGCACTGCAGCCCCCGTATCGCTGCCTTGTCCGGTGAGGAGGCGCAACAGACGGTTGGAAAGGTCGTCCAAGTCATGCAGGCGTTCGCGCAGATAGCTATCTTTAGACTGTCCCATTCGGCTGCGGGCGGCGGATTGTTCTTTTTCCACTGCAGCTTCGGCAGAGAGGCCGCGTTGTATGTCCTCTTCCATACGCCGTCGCCATCCTTTGGAATTGGCAAAGAGACGGTAGGCTTCGAGAACTTCCAATTGTTCGGCATCACCGCTGCGTGCATTGGTGAGCATTTGGTCAACGGAAATGCGCAGGCGGTCAAGCGCCTCTTCGAGCCGCTGCGTTTCCACCTCGGGATCATCGGCAATGGGATTGGTCACGACGACCCGCGGTTCATGCAGATAGACCGAACCTTCGGCCACGCCATCCTGCGCGCTTTTGGCGTGAAACATGACAGGTTTTTGGTGGCGGGCAGACAGCGCATCGCCATCGCCGACAAAGGCGCCCAATTCTGTCATCTCCGCTAAGACCATCGCCACGACTTCCAACGCGTAAATTTCATCGGCGGAAAATTCGCGGGCTGCTTTCGATTGAACAACCAAGACTCCAAGCGAGTCGCCGAGACGCTGAATGGGAACGCCAAGAAAAGAGGAATAGATCTCCTCGCCGGTCTCGGCCATGAAGCGAAAGCCCTTGGCCGACGGGGCGTCGGCGGTATTGATGACCTGATTGAAGCGGGCCACACGGCCCACCAGACCCTCGCCGATGCGCATCCGGGTTTGGTGAACCGCGGCGGCATTCAAGCCCTCTGTAGCGCAGAGCTCCAATGTCTCTTGATCGCGAAAGAGATAGATTGAGCAAACCTCCGAGCGCATCGAGCTGGCGATCAGTTGAACGATCTTATCAAGCCGCGCTTGACCGGCTGAATCTTCGGCCATGGCATCGCGCAGGGCGCCAAGTAATTTGCGGCTTTCACTCTCGGAGGTTTGGACCATTTAGACTGGTGCCTCTAGGCTGTTCTTTCCAATTCAAAAGCATCATGCAGGGTCTGAACGGCCAATTCCATATATTTCCGCTCTATGAGGACAGAAATTTTTATCTCTGAGGTTGTGATAACCTTAATATTGATCCCCTCACGGTGGAGTGCCTGGAACATTTGCGCGGCCACACCCGCATGGCTGCGCATGCCGATACCCACCACAGAGACCTTTGCCACGGCTGCGTCGACCACAAGGTCATGGTAGTTGATATTCCCTGTATCCTTGGCGGTTTGCATCGCTTTCTCTGCGCGCAACACCTGTTCGGTTGGGCAAGAGAAGGTCATATCAGTGCGGCCATCTTCTGAGATGTTCTGAACGATCATATCAACATTCACGCCAGACTCTGACAGCGGGCCGAAAATAGCGGCGGCTATACCAGGACGGTCGGCAACGGAAATAAGGGTCATTTTGGCTTCATCCCGGCTGTAGGCGACGCCGGCTACGACATTTGATTCCATGATTTCCTCCTCGGCACATACCAATGTACCTGCTGTATCTGATGGGTCTTCGAATGAGCTGAGCACCCGAAGGCGCACGTTGAACCGCATGGCCAATTCGACAGAGCGGGTTTGCAGAACTTTTGCGCCCAAAGAGGCCAGTTCTAGCATCTCCTCAAAAGCGATCTTATCGAGTTTGTGTGCCTTGCTCGATATGCGCGGGTCCGTGGTATAGACCCCGTCGACATCGGTATAAATGTCACAGCGCTCGGCATCAAAGGCGGCGGCAAAGGCAACGGCCGTGGTGTCAGAGCCGCCACGCCCTAGGGTTGTGATCCGGCCCTCAGGACTGACGCCCTGGAAGCCGGCGACTACGGCCACGCGCATGCCTTGGGCGAATTTTTCGTCCAGATTTGCCGAAGGAATGGCTTCAATACGGGCATTGGCATGGGTGCTTGTGGTTTGCACGGGCACTTGCCAGCCCTGCCAGCTCCGCGCTGGGATGTCCATTTCTTGCAATGTCAGCGCCATGAGGCCCGCGGTGACATTCTCTCCCGAGGAGACCACAGCATCATATTCGCGGGCGTCATAGAGAGCCGAGGTCTCATTGACCCAGCCCACCAACTCATTGGTTTTACCCGACATGGCTGAGACGATCACAATGACATCATAGCCCTTGGCAACTTCCAACCGAACACGCTCGGCGGCATTGCGAATACGATCGAGATTGGCTACGGACGTGCCGCCAAATTTCATTACCAAGCGAGGCATATGTCATCCAACTTTGTGAAGTTTCGGCGGGGTGTTAGGCTTTTGTTCGCCTAAGGGCAAGGGCAGCAGGCCCGGATTTTCACTCTAATTTGTGTGACGCTTCGCCATAAACGGCAGCGGGGCGACGGGAATTCCTTCTTCGATCAGCGCTTTGGCCTCCTCGGCCTTGGCCTCTCCATAGATGGCTCGGGCGGGTTTCTCGCCAAGATGTTGGGCGCGGGCTTCATGGGCGAAATTCATGCCGACATAATTGGAATTGGCTTCGATCTGTTGTTTTAACGTCGCCAAATTGCGCTCGGCTTCGCTCATGGGCGCGCTCAAGGCCTGGCTGTCCGATGGGCTTTGGGTCGATATTTTTGGGGCCATCAGCGATTTCTCAATCGTGCGATCGCCACATTCAGCACAGGTCAGCATCCCCGCCTTTGCCAATTTCTCATAGGCATCCGAGGATTGAAACCAGCTGTCAAAGCTATGGTTTTGACTGCATTTAAGCGAAAATTGGATCACGGGGAATGCTCCTAAGCGGTTCACCTTTACTTGAGTGATTGCGCCGCTCAAATCAAGAGGCGAGATAGAATAGATTATGGCACAAAGGCCTTAATCAATCGTGCAAGTTCCGGTTCGGCCACTTGGCTTGCGGCCTCGTCGCAGGAAAACCACTTGCGACGTCGTTCGGATTGTTCCGCATAGCTGTCGCGTTGTTTTTTCACTTTGAGCGCGTAAAGTGTCACTATACAGGGCAGGGATTCTGCATTTTCCATATGTTTTTTATAGCTATAAACGCCGATGGGGCGCTGTTTGACTTTGCCGGTGACACCCGCCTCTTCGTCCGCTTCCTTGGCGGCGACCTCGGCTGGGGTTAAGCCATCTTCAGGCCATCCCTTAGGCACAATCCAACGCTTTGTACCTCGGGAGGTGACTAGTAATATTTGCACCATCCCCTTTTCGACACGATAACACAGAGCACCAAATTGTGCCCGCGCCATGCGTTTTTGTGTTGGATCGATCGAAAGTGGTAGAGTTTTGTGCTTTGAGGGGCTCATAGTGCGGAGTTGTTTTCATTGTTGCTGAGTGTTTATAACACAAGCGAGATGGATATACAAAAGCGCAAGCCGTTTAAAACTCTTCTTCATATTTTAATCCCGATCCGCCGCATCGCGCGGATCGCCGGGTCCTGCGCTGTGGTTTTTGGAGCGGGCCTTTGCTCTGCGCAACCGGTTGATGTGTTTGCCGCAGCCAGTCTGAAGCCCGCGCTTGACGCGATCGCCGTGCAATACGCGCGCGAAACCGGTCAAGCATTGCGCCTCTCCTATGCCGCTTCGAGCGTTTTGGCCCGGCAGATTGAGCAGGGGGCTCCGACAGATGTGTTTGTGTCCGCCAGTTCTGATTGGATGAGCTACGTTCATGATGCGGGTGTATTTAGCCAATCGGCCCGCGTGATTGCCGCGAACCGCTTGGTGCTGGCCTCTGCGACCCCCGCCGCTGTGACATTGGAGGTCGAAGATATTATGGCGCGTCTGGACGGTGGTCGCTTGGCGGTGCCGCTGATTTCTTCTGTGCCCTTGGGACTCTATGCCGCACAAGCTTTGACAACATTGGGGCTGCTGCACGAGTTACGGCCGCATTTGGCGCAACAAGACAATGCCCGCGCCAGTTTAATCGCTGTTTTGCGGCAAGAATGCCCTTTGGGATTGCTCTATGCTTCCGATGTTCAAAGTACTGCTGGTGTCTATGTCGTGGCCAATATTACACCAGAAACCCATGAACCAGTGCGCTATCTCGCTGCTCCAGTGACCGCGCGCGGTGAGGCAGTTGTGGCCTATTTGGCCGGCGCAACGGGCCGTGAGGTCTTCGCGGCTCAAGGGTTTTTGGCGCCATGAGCTGGTTTTCCGTCAGCCCGGTTGAGCTGGATGCGCTGCGCCTGTCGCTTTGGGTTGCATTGGTGGCTGTGGCTCTCAGCCTGCCGTTGGCGGTGACAATGGCTTATGTGCTTGCGCGATGTCGGTTTTGGGGGCACGGGCTGCTGAATGCGCTGGTGCATTTGCCCTTGGTTTTGCCGCCGGTTGTGACGGGCTATCTTTTGTTGGTTGTTTTCGGTCGCAAAGGCGCCCTTGGCCCTGTGCTGGAGGCGCTTGGGATGCAATTGGCTTTTACCTCCGCCGGGGCCGCGCTGGCGGCAGCGGTCATGGCCTTTCCGTTGATCGTGCGGGCCATCCGCCTTGCTTTAGAAGCGGTGGACCCGCAGCTTGAAGAGGCTGCCGGCACGCTGGGCGCATCGCCGATCAAGGTCTTTGCTTTTGTCACCTTGCCGCTCATTCTGCCCGGACTGGTTGCTGGGGCCGTGGTTGGATTTGCCAAGGCCTTAGGGGAATTTGGAGCGACCATTACTTTTGTCTCCAATATCCCCGGTGAAACGCAAACTCTGGCCTCGGCAATTTACGCGGTGTTGCAAGTGCCAGGCCAAGAGGCGGCGGTTGGACGGATGATTGTCCTATCGCTACTTTTGTCCTTTGGGGCGCTGTTGTTGTCTGAAATATTGGCAAGAAAAATGGTGCGCCGATGAGTGTGGATCTCGACATTCATGTGAGGCGCGGGCGTTTTACACTGGAGGTTCAAGTCACCGCTCCGGCTGGGGTGACGGTTATTTTCGGCCCCTCGGGCTGCGGCAAAACCACATTACTGCGGGCCGTGGCTGGGCTAGAGCCGGTCGATCATGGGAAGATTGTGATTGATGGCTCGGATATGACTGAGCAGCCCGCACATCGGCGCGCTGTCGGGTATCTCTTTCAGGAACCCCGTTTGCTGCCGCATCTAAATGTCCTTGGCAATTTGAAATTTGCGCAAAGAATGGGCCGGCAGGTGAGGGGTCAGAGCTTTGATGAGGTGATTGCTTTGCTAGAGCTTGATCCTCTTTTGAGCCGAGCGCCTTTTGCCCTCTCTGGCGGGGAAGCGCAGCGGGTGGCGTTCGGACGCGCCTTGCTGAGCGCGCCGAAGTGCCTGTGTTTGGACGAGCCGCTCTCTGCTTTGGATCAAGGATTAAAGCACCGGATCCTGCCCTATCTCGAGAGGCTGCGCGCCCGTACGGACATTCCGATTCTCTATGTCACTCATGATGCCGCTGAGATGGCGCGATTGGCCGATTATATCGTGTTGATGCAGGCTGGACGCAGTGTCCTATCTGGACCCGCTGAGGCGATTCTGTCGGATCCTGCCGCGGTGCCCTATCTTGGGGTGCGCGCGGCGGGCACAGTCATTTCGGGGCAGGTCATGGCACCCGATCCCACCACTGGTCTTGCGGTCATGGCCTTTGACGGTGGCCAGTTGATTTTGCCGGAACTGAGTCAAACCAAAGGCCATAACATTCGCATTCGCATCCCGGCGCAGGATATTGTTTTGGCCCGTGAGAAACCCAGAGGCCTGTCTGCGCTCAATGTTTTTGAAGGAACAATCACTCAGCTTCATTCAGGTCAGGGCCCGGGCGTCATGGTGCAATTTAAAACCGGTGGTACGCTGTTTTTGGCTCGTGTGACACAATATTCGGCCCAAAAAATGGAGCTGGCAGTGGGGCAAACAATTTTTGCCATCGTCAAAGCCACCGGTTTTGATCCGGCTGGCATTGGCACCTAAGGCGCAAAAAGCTGTTTTTCTCTATGTATTTCTGCTTGGGCCACGGGATTTGCGTGGCAAGATTTTGGGTTTGCTCGACCAACCCAGTTGGTCGGCCAACACCCGGCGTTTGACCTCTTCGACCTCGCCGGGCTTCAATTCGCGTAGCTGAAACGGTCCATAGGAAATCCGGATGAGACGGTTCACGGTAAAGCCCAAAAATTCCATCGCCCGCCGGATTTCGCGGTTTTTGCCCTCCTTCAGGCCGATGGTCAGCCAAAAGTTTGCGCCGGTTTGCCGGTCCATTTGAATGGTCATTGGTTGAAACCGCTCGCCGTCAACGGTGATGCCTTGGGTCAAAGGCTCAAAGGCGCCTTCACGCGGATAGCCTTTGATGCGAACGCGGTAGCGGCGGGGCCAGCCGGTGCTGGGCAGCTCAAGGGTCCGTTTTAATCCGCCATCATTGGTCAGCAGCAACAGACCTTCGGAGTTCATATCCAATCGCCCGACAGAGACCACACGCGGGAGCCCTTCAGGTAATTTATCGAACACAGTTTCGCGGCCTTTTTCGTCACGCGCGCTGGTCACAAGGCCGATGGGTTTGTGATAGAGCCACAGCCGCGGCTCTTCGGGCGGCTCGATCGGTTCACCGTCGAATTCGATTTTATCGCTGGCTTGCACGTTCAGCGCTGGGCTGAATATCTTTTTGCCATTCACTTTGATCCGGCCCGCTTCAATCAGTTTTTCACTGTCGCGTCTTGAGGCCACGCCTGCGCGGGCCAAAACTTTCGCGATCCGGTCGCCCTTTGGTGTTTCATCTGCCATGTGCTCGGCTTAGACTGTGTTTAAAGCAAAGCCAAGCGGGGATGAATGGCTTTTAACAGTCAAATGGATTTGGCCCTTATTGAGGCGCGGCAGGCGGCCGAGGCTGGTGAAGTGCCGGTGGGTGCAGTATTAGTGAATGCGCGCGGTGAAGTCGTGGCTCGTGCTGGCAACCGAACGCGGCGCGATTGCGACCCGACGGCCCATGCGGAAATTTTGGTCATCCGGGCCGCGGCGGCGGCTTTGGGGCAAGAGCGTTTGGCCGGATATACGCTCTATGTCACCCTTGAACCCTGCGCTATGTGCGCCGGGGCTTTGGCCCATGCGCGACTAGCGCGAGTGATCTACGGGGCCGCCGATCCAAAATCTGGCGGCACGGATCACGGAGCGCGTGTGTTTTCCCATGCACAAAGCCATCACAGGCCAGAGGTGATTGGGGGCATATGCGAAGAAGAATGTGCCGCTCTGTTGCGAAGTTTTTTCGCGCAAAAACGCTCGTGAGCCCAGGGCGGCCGCCAGAGCCCTTGGCAAGGTCTAAATCCCAAGCTAGTAAGCGAGGAAGCAACTGAAATAGTGAAGGATCCGCGATGTCGATCGACACAAAAACCGCCGGGCGCGTGGCAAAGCTCGCTCGGATTAAGGTGGAAGAGGCAGATCTGTCCGCCTTGGCTCAGGAGTTTACCAATATTTTAGGCTTCATTGAGCAGCTGAATGAGGTGGATGTGGATGGGGTTGAGCCGATGACCTCAGTAACGCCGCAGCGGCTTTACCGTCGGTCTGATGCTGTGACTGATGGTGACCAGCAAGCCGCTGTGCTCGCCAATGCGCCTGATGCCCGCGAGGGATTTTTTGCTGTGCCGATGGTGGTGGAATAATGTCTGATTTGATGAAACTCACGCTGGCTAGTGCCCGCGATGCACTGCGTGCCGGAGAGACCACGGCCGTTGAGCTGACGGAGGTCTCGCTGGCAGCCGTTGCCGCTTCAAAGCCTTTGAATGCCTTCGTACATGACACCTCAGAGATTGCCCGATCACAAGCGAAGGCTGCCGATGCGCGTATTCAAGCCGGCGATGCTCCCGATATGTGTGGCTTGCCAATTGGCATGAAAGATTTGTTTTGCACCAAAGGCGTTGCAACCCAAGCGGCGAGCGCGATTTTGGACGGGTTTAAACCGCAATACGAATCCACCGTATCACAAAAGCTGTTTGACGCCGGTGCCGTCATGGTGGGTAAGTTAAATATGGATGAATTTGCCATGGGCTCTTCCAACGAAACCTCGGTCTATGGCGATGCGGTGAACCCTTGGAAAGTTGATGAGCGCGCTTTGACACCTGGGGGCTCGTCAGGCGGCTCGGCGGCGGCTGTGGCCGCAGAGACCTGTCTGGCGGCAACCGGCACAGATACCGGCGGCTCCATTCGTCAACCTGCTGCATTCACCGGGATCACGGGGATCAAGCCCACCTATGGGCGTTGCTCACGCTGGGGTATTGTGGCTTTTGCCTCCTCGCTAGATCAAGCCGGCCCTATCACAAAAGATGTGCGCGATGCAGCGATAATGCTTGAGGCGATGTCTGGCTTTGATGCCAAAGATAGCACCTCGATGAACCTGCCAGTGCCCAATTTTGAAGCGGCTTTGACTGGGGATATTCGCGGGAAAACTATTGGTATTCCTAAAGAGTACCGGGTGGATGGCATGCCTGATGCGCTGGAAGCTCTGTGGTCTGAGGGTCGCCAAATGCTGCGCGATGCAGGGGCGTTTGTCAAAGATATCAGCCTGCCGCATACGAAATATGCGCTGCCGGCCTATTATGTCATTGCACCAGCAGAAGCCTGTTCAAATCTGGCCCGTTATGACGGGGTGCGTTTTGGTCATCGTGCAAAGTTGGAGGCCGGCGATGGCATTACAGAAATGTATGAAAAAACCCGAGCCGAAGGTTTCGGCCCAGAGGTCCAGCGCCGCGTCATGGTTGGCACCTATGTGCTTTCGGCTGGATTTTATGATGCCTATTACAACCGGGCCCGCCGGGTGCGGGCTTTGATTAAAAAAGATTTTGATGATATCTTTGCCGCCGGTGTGGACGCCATTTTGACCCCCTCAACGCCATCTGCGGCATTTGGTTTGGGTGCGATGGCCAACGCAGATCCGGTACAAATGTATCTGTTTGATGTCTTTACGGTCACGGTAAACTTGGCTGGATTGCCGGGCATTTCTGTGCCGGCGGGGCTGGATTCACAAGGCCTGCCCCTTGGGCTGCAATTGATCGGTCGACCATGGGAAGAGGGACATTTGCTCAATACAGCCTTCGCCTTGGAGAAGGCTCTGGGATTTAATGCGAAGCCAAATCAATGGTGGCGTTAGCGCCACTTAGCCAGCTTTGAGTGGCCCCGGCCAATAGGAGAATCGGATGAAATACGGTGTGATAATCGCTCTGACCTTGGTCGCAAGCGGGTGCCAACGCGCGGTTCCGATCGAAGTTATTGGCGCAGCCAATGTGATGGCGGTGGAGACGGCTGCGGATGCAGCAGCGGAGGCGACAGCGCCTGTGAGCCAAATCTCTAATGAGCAAGATTTTGAAGTTGTCGCCACCGCGCAGACCGTGGAAAGCGATGCAGAACGGATTGCCGCAAATCGGGCAAAATATATCGTGATGGAGGTGCAAGCCTTGCCGCAGCGCCCGGGCCGGCGACCTAATGTTGTGGAATATGCCATTCGGACCAATAATCCCATCGGCATGCAGCTCTATAGTCGTTTCGGCACGGGGCTCAAGGTTATCAGCTCCGGGGGCTGTGATCGCTATCGTTCCAAGGATGCGGCACAGCAGGACTTTTTGGCCAGAGGCGGGCCGCAGCGTGATGCCTATGGCTTGGACCCTGATGGGGATGGATTTGCCTGTGGTTGGGATCCGCGACCATTCCGCTTGGCGGCGGGAAACTGAGCCTTCTGAGCATAGAGCGGCGCGTGTCGCCAAACTTCGGGCCGCGCAAGGGCGGAGCGCTGCCTTCCTTGATTGTTGTTCATTACACTGCAATGCCGAATGCGCAGGCCGCTCTTCAGCGGTTGAGTGATCCGGCCCATGAGGTTTCGGCTCATTATCTTTTGAATCAATCGGGTGGGGCGGTGCAGCTTGTGCCCGAGGCGCAGCGGGCTTGGCATGCGGGTGCGGGCGCCTGGAGCGATTGCAGGGATATCAATTCCGCTTCCATTGGGATTGAACTGTGTAATGCGGGCGATCACGCCTTTCCCGTGGCGCAGATCCAAGCGCTCAAATCCTTGTTAAAAGAGGTGATGCAGCGTTGGGGTGTCGCGGCGCAAGGGGTGATTGGCCACTCTGATATGGCCCCTGGGCGCAAACAGGACCCCGGGCGCTGGTTTGATTGGCAAGATTTGGCCAAGGATGGCCTTGCGGTGTACCGCGGCGCTCCCCACAGGGACCTGTTGCCCTTCCTCGAGGCGGCAGAGCGGTTCGGCTATCGCAGGCCTGAGGGGGCATGTGCCGAACAAACCTTGCTCGAAACCTTCCGCCAACGTTTTCGCCCGAAGGCCACTGGCCCGCTCCGTGAACGCGATCTGAAAATCTTATCGGATCTTGCGCAAACCTACCCCGCTGCTAAGGCTTTCTAGCGCGATGACTTGAGCTATGCACACCTCTTCTCATCGACCGCCGAAGGCGGAACTCTGCGCGCGCAGTTGGCTTGACCTGGCGTAGCAGGGCTCTTAATAGGACAGGGCGCGGGGCGGCTGGGCAATCGCGAAGGGCAACCTTCGAGGAAAGTCCGGACTCCGTGAAACAACGGTGCCGGGTAACGCCCGGCGGGGGTAACCCTAGGGATAGCGCCACAGAGAAGAGACAGCCTTGCATGCAAGGTAATGGTGAAACGGTGGGGTAAAGCCCACCGCGCGGTTGGCAACAATCGTGGCACGGCAAGCCCCACCGGGAGCAATGCCAAATAGGAACCACAAATGGGTCGTTTCAGCCCCGTAGGTTCGGGTTGGCAGCTAGAGCGCCCTGGTAACAGGCCGCCGAGATGAATGATTGCCCAAGATTGCGCTGGTAACGGCGTGGGTCTGGACAAAATCCGGCTTACAGGCTCCCCGCGCATATTTGACTGGCTTCGGCCACGTGAATCGGTTGACAGCGCCGCTGAGAGCGTTAGAAGCCGTCATACTAGGACTAAAGCGGCCATGAGGCTGCGCCTGTAGGAGACATACCATGGCGAAACCAACCACAATTAAAATCCGCCTGAATTCCAGCGCGGGCACTGGCCACTTTTATGTGACCAAAAAGAACGCACGCACAATGACTGAGAAAATGGTCGCCCGGAAATATGACCCGGTGGCGCGCAAACATGTTGAATACAAAGAAGGCAAAATTAAGTAGGCGAAAGCCCCCTTCAATTTTCAAAAAGCCGTGCACCGACTTGCGCGGCTTTTTTTGTGTGCACATGACAGTCAGTCAAGGCTCTGATGACAGCGTGGGCACAAAAAAACACCTCGCCATTTCTGGCGAGGTGCGTGTCGCGTTGGCCAAATACGCTGGCTTATTCGTTGTTGCCCATGAACATCAGCAAGAACTGAAACATGTTCAAGAAATCAAGGTAGAGGTTTAAGGCGCCAAAGATGGCGGATTTGGCAAGCCACTCTTGATCGCCATGATGGGCATGCGCCAGATATTCATTCTTAATGTTCTGTGTGTCATAGGCGGTGAGACCGGCGAATACCAACACCCCAATTGCTGAAATCGCAAACAAGAGCGCGGGCGACTGCAGGAAGATGTTGACGATCATCGCGACGACCAGTCCAATGACGCCCATGATCAGGAAGCTGCCCCATCCAGAAATGTCTTTCTTGGTTGTGTAGCCATAGAGCGAGAGGCCCGCAAATGCGATGGCGGTCACCAGGAAGGTTTGCGTGATTGAGTGGCCTGTATAGCGAATGAAAATTGAGCTGAGCGACAGGCCGATCAAAGTGGCAAAGATAAAGAAGAACAGTTGCGCCCCGGCTGCACTGGCGCGACGCATCACTGTACCCATGCCCAAGAACAGTACCGCAAGCGGCGCCAGCATGATAACGTATTTGAGCCAAGTGGTGTAAATCACCAACCCAAAGCTGGTGAGCAGTTTGCCATTTGGCAATTGCGCAGCCGCCATGTTGGCATCTGTCGTCGTGGCCAGGCCAGCAATGGCCCAAGCGGCAACGGCGGTGATCACCATGCCAATGGACATTGTGCCATAGACTTTGTTCATATGTGCTCGCAGGCCGGCATCGATTGCAGCGCTGCGACTGCCTGCATTTGCGGATATCGTTTTAAAATCTGCCATGTTGCTCTCCAAAGATAACGCGTTCGGCGCACAAGGCGCCGTTAGATCAGATATCGGGCTTGTGGGGTGAAATTTCAAGGGAAACCGCAAAGATTGACCATTAAATTTTGCAATTCTCGCCAAATGTCGGAAAAATGGTGCCGGACAGGTTAAATCGGCCCACGAACCACAAGCTTACCGATGGATTTTCGTGCTTTCAGATCGGCCAATGCCTCAAGCGCTTGGTCGAACTCATAGCTGCCGCCGATATGAGGATTGAGCAGCCCTTTTGTAATCATTGCGAAGACATCTGTAAGGCTGTCGCGTAAAACCTGCGGTGCAAATCCCATATATCCTCCCCAATAAAAGCCCAATACATCCACATTTTTTACCAATAGATGATTGGCTTTGATTTGTGGGACATCACCGCTTGCGAAGCCGATTACGAGATAGCGGGCCTCGGGCCGGCAACATTTGAGTGCAGCGACAAAAGGGTCCCCGCCGACCGGATCATAGACCACATCGACGCCGCCAAGGGCTTTGACCATGGCCACGACATCTTCCTCTGCGCTATCAATAATGGTGTCGGCGCCACGGTCTTTACACACTTGCAATTTTTCCGACCCGCGGGCGACAGCGATGACCCTTGCGCCGAGGGCAGCGCCAATTTCCACTGCGGTCAACCCCACGCCGCCACCTGCGCCAAGCACCAACAGGGTGTCGTCAGATGTAAGTTTTGCGCGATGGGTCAGGGCGAGATGCGACGTTCCATAGCCAATCAATGCAGAGGCGGCGGTGTCAAACGGCATACCGTTCGTGAGCTTCAAGCAGCGCGTGGCCTCAATTGGGCAGTATTCGGCCAAGCCGCCAGAACCTGCAAACCCCGCGACGCGATCACCGATTTGAAAGTCAGTCACCTCAGCGCCGAGATCTACAACTTCGCCCGCGACTTCCATGCCAAGCGTGAAGGGGAGGGCAGGTGTCTCCTGATACGTTCCTCGAATCATAAGCAGGTCTGCAAAATTCAGAGCGCAGGCGGCAGTGCGAATGAGAATTTGCTTCGCTGCGAGCGTGGGAATGGATCTATCTAAAAAGACAGGTTTTTGGCTGTGGTCTTGAACTTGGAGGGCGCGCATGGGCTGAAATCACCTTGTTTGTTGACCACTCCGCCCCTTATAGGCGCCGGGTTCCGGAAACTCCAGCATCGAAGCTGCGCTGCCGCGAAGGGGAAGTATTTGGCAATAAAATAGAAGATATTCTCGGAATTTTGACAATTCAAAGATCATTTCGGAAGTGAAAGTTGGTAGATTTGAGAACGCGAATTCAAAAATTTGTTAATAAATAGTCAATTTTTAGATTAATTTTCAAAATAGTTTTTGTGCTGTACGAAAGTACGTCATACCAGCCGCAGCTTTTTATATTTTTCTGTGGCTCAGACAATATTTGGAGATAATAATGACACATTCGGTCGACATTCACGTCGGACAACGTGTGCGACAAAGGCGCTGGCTTTTAGGAATGGCCCAACAGCAATTGGCCGAACAAGTAGGTAATAAATTTCAACAGATTCAAAAGTATAAAACTAGCGCTAACCGGGTCAGCTCATCGTGGCTTTGGGATATTTCAAAATTCATGGATGTCCCCGGTTAATTTTTCTTTGAAGGTCTTGCAGAGATTGATGGCGACACAGCGCGCAATAAAAATATTTTAGAGGGTAAAGAAGCCTTAGATTTGATCTGGTGCTATTACGCCATCTCAGAGGACCAGCGCAAACGCCTGTTTGATTTGGCGCGGGTCTTGAGCTAGGCGGATTGATAGCTTCTATTCGGGCTGGGCAGATTACTTGACCAAGTGGGGCACCTCCTCCTAGATAGGCCGACTCATGAAAGAAGGCCGTATGACCGATCAGACGCTCATCCCGGAAGCTATCTTATCTCTTGCCTCGCAGTTGGCTGATGGGGCGGCCGAACATACCCTTAATTGGTTTCGCGCCCCGGCATTGGTGACGCAAAATAAGTGGGCGGAGGGGTTTGATCCTGTCACCGAGGCCGACAAAGCGGCAGAGCTTGCCATGCGTGCGCTTTTGAAAGCTCAGCGGCCCGAAGACTCCGTGATTGGTGAAGAGTCACAAGACACATTTGGCACATCTGGTCTATCTTGGGTGCTTGACCCGATTGATGGCACCCGCGGTTATGTCAGTGGCACGCCCACCTGGGGCACTTTGATTGCCTTGAATGATGGGCAGGAGCCGATTTTTGGCATGATTGATCAGCCCTACATAGGCGAGCGTTTTGTCGGTGGGCTCGGGATGGCCTTTATGGAGCGCAATGGGGTCAAAACCTCGCTGGCCGCGCGCAAGACGCGGCATTTGTCTCAGGCGACGATCTTCACCACCTTCCCAGAGGTCGGCAGCCCTCTTGAGGCTGAGGCCTTCCACACCCTGGCCGAGCAGTGTCAATTGACCCGCTACGGCATGGATTGTTACGCCTATGCGCTTTTGGCCGCGGGGCAGATCGATTTGGTGATTGAGGCCGGCTTGAACGCCTATGATATCCAAGCACCTATGGCGCTTGTGCAAGCGGCAGGTGGGGTGGTCAGTGATTGGCGTGGCGGCAATCCGATGAACGGAGGCAGATGTGTCTGCGCGGCGACGCCGGAGCTGCATGCGGCTGCATTGGACATTTTGCGTGAGGTGCCGCTTGGCTGATACGCTTATTCAAAACGCCGGTTTGGTGCTGACGATGGATAAGATACGGCGGGTTGTCCCGTCGGGGGATGTGTTGATGCGCGATGGGCGCATTGTGGCGGTGGGGCGTGATCTACCGGCGACCGGCTGCACTGTTGTGAATGCGGAGGGCTGTTTGGTCACGCCCGGATTGGTTAACACCCATCACCATCTGTATCAAACCATGACCCGCGCGGTGCCCGCTGGGCAAGACGCCGCACTTTTTGACTGGCTACAAGCGCTCTACCGAATTTGGGCGGCTATGCGCCCGGATGACTTTTTTGTCTCCGCTCAAGTGGGGATGGCGGAACTTCTTTTGTCGGGTTGCACAACCACGTCAGATCACCTGTATCTCTATCCTAATGGAACGCGACTGGAAGATACGATACACGCCGCGCAAGAGATTGGCATGCGGTTTCACCCCACACGAGGGGCTATGAGCATTGGCGAAAGTGCGGGAGGTTTACCGCCAGATGATTTGGTCGAGCAAGAGGCGGATATTCTCGAGGATACGATACGTGTCATTGATGGCTTTCATGATCCCCGCCCCGGCTCCATGTGCCGAGTTGGAGTTGCCCCCTGCTCGCCTTTTTCGGTCAGCCGCGAATTGATGCGTGACGCTGCGCTCTTGGCGCGTGACAAAGGGGTGATGATGCACACCCATTTGGCGGAAAATGATGAAGACATAGCTTACAGCTTGGAGAAATTTGGGATGCGGCCCGGGCAATACGCCGAAGATTTGGGCTGGACGGGGCCGGACGTGTGGCATGCGCATTGCGTCAAGCTTGATGCGGAGGAAATCGCTCTGTTTTCGCGGACCCAAACTGGGGTCGCGCATTGCCCTTGCTCAAACTGCCGTTTGGCCTCAGGCATTGCGCCGGTGCGGGCGATGCGAGATGCGCGTGTACCGGTCGGGCTTGGAGTCGATGGATCGGCCTCCAATGATACAGGCAACTTAATGGCCGAAGCGCGCCAGACGCTGTTACTGCAACGGCTGGCCTGTGGGGCCGGGGCAATGTCACCGGGAGAAGCCCTTGAGATTGCCACTTTGGGCGGGGCGCAGGTTTTGGGCCGAGAGGATTGCGGCGCGTTGGCGCCCGGTAAATGTGCTGATGTGGTGATTTGGGACATGGGCGATGTAACTGCTGCCGGAAATTGGGACCCCGCGGCGATCCTTTTGGCTGGGCCAACTTTGGCCCGCGATGTTTTTGTCAATGGTAAGCAGGTGGTGTCGCAGGGGCGCATCACCACGTTGGATCAACGCGCCTTGGCCCGCCAACAAAATCAACAGATGCGTGCCCTGCAAGAGCGCGTCTAGACCTGTTTTCTTGCTAAAGACCTCTGCATAATAAAATACTATGGCAGACATTTCCCGCCCGGTGGCCCTCATTTTGGTGCCTAAATTGTGAATGCAGTGGTCTTTCCTAACGAATTGCTGGGTAGCTTTCCAAAGTTATAGGCCGATATTGGCTTTGGCCGAACCAGGCCTAGATCGGAACGCCTGCGACCCACACTTGCCGAATTGCCCTGTCATCGCCCATCATAACCGTGGGAAATAGGGTTTCCCAGAAATCAGTGGCATGGTCATGGCGCTGGGCGATTGCTGCAGTGGAGCTCAGGTTGAGAATACAAAGGTCTGCTTCGGCCCCTGCACCTAGGTGACCGATGGTGCCAGAGAGGTGCAACGCTTTTGCGGAACCTTCAGAGGCCAACCACATGAGCTGCGCCGGATGCAACACTTGACCGCGCAATTGCGCGACCTCATATGCCGCCGCCATTGTTCGCAGCATCGAAAAATTAGACCCGCCTCCGATATCTGTGGCCAGCCCAATGCCAACCCCAGTGCGCGCAAGGCCCATAAGCTCAAAAAGGCCAGATCCAATAAAGGTATTGGATGTTGGGCAATGCACCACAGAGGCGCCAATCTCGGCCAATTGGTCGATCTCTCGCGGCTCAAGATGGATGGCATGGCCATAAAGGCCACGCGCGCCCAGCAGGCCAAATTGCGCGTAGGTCTCGAGATAGTCGCGGGCCTCTGGGAACAGGCTGCGCACCCAGGCGATTTCTTCAGTTTGTTCAGACAGGTGCGTTTGCATCAAACAGTCTGGGCGTTCCTGCCAGAGCCCGCCCAAGGCAGCGAGCTGCTCCGGAGTTGACGTCGGTGAAAACCGAGGGGTGATGGCATAGCTCACGCGGCCTCGGCCGTGCCAGGTATCGATTAAATCTTTGCTGTCATCATAAGCCGACTGCGCCGTGTCGATCAGACCTATCGGCGCATTGCGATCCATACAGGTTTTGCCCCCCACCACGCGCATCCCGCGCGCCTCGGCGGCTTTAAAATAGGCGGTGACAGAGGCAGGAGCAGTGGTGCAAAAGCTGGCCATGGTGGTTGTGCCATGACTTAGGGCAATGTCGAGATAGCGTCTGGCAATCTTGGTGGCGTAATCGGGATCAGCCAAACGTATCTCTTCTGGAAACGTATAGCTGTTCAGCCAGTCAATTAATCGCTTGCCCCAGCTGGCGATGATGGCGGTTTGCGGGTAATGCACATGCGCATCGACAAAGCCCGGAACGATGAGATCCTCACCGTAATCGATGATTTTGGCCCGCGGATGGGCCTTGCAGAGCGCCGCGCGCGCGCCAATTTCAGCAATTTTACCTCCCCGCAGCAAAACAGCTCCATCTCGCCTGTGCCGGGTCACCTCCGACCAGGGCGCCTTAAAAGGATCACCTGTGAAACATAGGGTTTGTCCGAGGAGAAGTGTGTCAGCCATGAAAAGCTTTCCAAAAATTCTTTTGCCTGGCTTTATCTTGTCATATGAAATGAGACTTCGTAAAGGCAAGTATGACAACTCTTTATGAACCTTCCGTCGAGCCAAACGACGTTTTAGATGCCCAACGGGTATCTGATGTCCGTGTTGCCGTGGAACATGAAGATACTAAACGGCTTAACACGCTGCTTGATCCTTTGCACCCTGCCGATATTGCTGACCTTTTAGAGCAGGTGAGTGACGCTGTTCGCGCTGGTATATTGCGCCTGTGGAAAGACGGTATCGATGGTGATGTTTTATCGGAGCTGGACGACAGTATCCGTGAGGAAATCATCGATGGGCTGGACGCCGCTGAGCTGGCCGTGGCGGTGCGCGATCTGGACTCTGACGATGTAGTTGATCTGCTTGAAGATCTCGACGAGCCGCAACAAGAGGCCATTCTTGACGCATTGGATGATGCGGAGCGGGTTGTTGTTGAGCAATCCCTCTCCTTCCCGGAGGAATCAGCCGGCCGGTTGATGCAGCGTGAAGTCGTCATGGCGCCAGAGCATTGGAACGTGGGTCAAGCGATTGATTACCTGCGCCGCCAAGAACATTTACCCGAACAGTTTTACCATATGATCCTCATTGACCCGCGTCTGCGTCCAACGGGCTATGTTACACTTGGCAAACTTTTGGGCGCTAGGCGCGCCACGCCGATGCTTGAGATTGCGGAAGACAGTTTTCGCACAATTCCTGTCGATCAACCGGAAAAAGACGTGGCCTACGCCTTTAATCAATATCATCTCATCTCTGCCCCAGTTGTCGACGCCGATGATCGGCTTGTCGGGGTGATTACAATTGATGACGCGATGATCGTGCTTGATGAGGAATATGAAGAGGACATGATGCGTCTTGCGGGGGTTGGCGAAGGCTCACTGTCGGACAGTGTCTTGGACACGACACGCGGCCGGCTGCCTTGGCTTGCGGTGAACCTGGCAACGGCGATCATAGCCTCCTTGGTGATTTCCATGTTTGAAACCACGATTGCGCAATTCGTGGCGCTCGCGGTTTTGATGCCGATTGTTGCATCAATGGGGGGCAATGCTGGCACGCAGTCGCTTACCGTGGCGGTGCGGGCCATTGCCACCAAAGATTTGACCACCTCCAACGTTTGGCGGGTTATCCGTCGTGAAGTCTTGGTGGGGCTGCTCAATGGCATGATCTTTGCGATGGTTCTCGGCGTCGTTGGATATTTTTGGTTTGGCTCCTCGATCATTGGTTGGGTCCTGGCGCTGGCCATGGTGCTCAATATGGTTGTCGCCGGGCTGGCCGGCACGGTGATCCCAGTTGTTTTGGAGAAAGTTGGCATCGATCCGGCTTTGGCCTCGGGTGCCTTTGTGACCACGGTGACTGATGTGGTCGGCTTTTTCGCCTTTCTGGGGCTTGCCGCTTGGATGTTGCTGTGAATCTCGAGGCGCAAAAGACTGAGGCGCGGCGTGCCGCTTTTGCCCGGCGCAAACAGGCCTATTCGGCGCAAAGCGGGGCCAGCGCTGGCGTTTTGTCGGATGTTTTGGCCGGTTATCGTGGTGCGCCGGTGGCAGGCTTCATGCCCATTTGGACCGAAATTGATCCATCTTCGGCTTTGGCAGAGGCCTCCGCCCATGGACCGGTTGGCCTGCCTGTGATTGAGGCGGCTGGGGCGCCCTTGCGTTTTGCTCTCTACGAGCCTGGCATGCCGATGGTGGAGGGGGCGTTTAAGGCGCTGATTCCCGCCGAACTCACCTGGATGGTGCCAGAGATTGTCATTGTGCCGCTTGTGGCTTGGGATGTGCAGGGCGGCCGTCTAGGCTACGGTGGCGGGTATTATGATCGCACTCTGGAAGGGTTGCGCGCCCGCGGTCCAGTGTTGGCGATTGGCTTTGCTTTCAATGCACAACAAGCGGATGCATTGCCGTTAGAGCCCACCGATCAACCGCTAGATATGATTGTGACCGAAGACCGAACCTTGCAGTTTTCGCATTAATTTGTGCGATATGCGGGTTTTGGCCATCTCTTTGCCGCAAACCGCGCCGCCTTTTGCCCCATGAAAAAACGGAATTGACGGTGCCGCTGGCCAGCTGGGTTGCGGGCGGCTCCAAATTTCATATGCTGCTAGAAGACTGAGGGTCCTGGCAAGAGCTGACCCAAGCCTGGCAAAAGATCGGGCTGGACAGCACATTGCAGCACCGCTTGGTACAACGTTCTTTGGGAGGAGATCTGATCATGACGGGCAACGCGGCGCATTGGTTTGTGGATCGGCACATTGTAGAGGGGCGCGGCGCGAAAATTGCGTTTGAGGAAGCTTGGGAGGGCGGGCGGCCGCTGACCTATGGGGCGCTGGCCGAGGGCGCGGGGCAGGTGGCCGATGCATTGATGCGCTCTGGCATTGGCCGAGAAGCACGCGCGGCGATGTTCGTGCTCGATCAAATCGAGTTTCCACTGATTTTCTGGGGGGCGCTCAAGGCCGGTGTTGTGCCGGTTGCCCTCAACACATTGTTGTCCAGTGAAGTTTACAGCGCCATTCTGCGCGACAGCCGTGCTGAGATTGCCTTTGTCTCGCAAGAGCTCTGGGATGTGGTGGGGCCTGCGGTGCAAGAGTCGCCGCATTTGCGCCAGATTGTTGTGATCGGCCCAGAGGCGCCAGAAGGAACCCTGGCTTGGGAGGCCTTTGTGGCCGGTACCACAGCCGCAGAAACGCTGGAGTGTTCCGGTGATGAAGTCGCATTTTGGCTTTATTCATCGGGTTCAACCGGGGCGCCGAAGGGCGTACGGCACGTGCATTCCGCATTGCGCCAGACCTGCGAAACATTCGCCAAGCAGGTTTTAAATATTCAGGAGAACGACACAGTATTTTCGGCTGCCAAGTTGTTTTTTGCCTATGGGCTAGGCAATGGCATGTCTTTTCCCATGTCGGTTGGGGCTACCAGTGTGTTGTTAAATGGCCGGCCGACGCCGGACGCCGTCAGTCATATTTTAGCGACCTATCAACCGACGGTTTACTACGGTGTGCCAACGCTCTTTGCCGCGCTACTGCACAAATGGGAGACCGACGGAGCGCCGCCTCAAGTGCCGCTGCGCTGCTGCACCTCAGCTGGAGAGGCATTGCCAGAGGAGATTGGCCGCAAGTGGCGTGACCTTATGGGCCTCGATATTATCGACGGGGTCGGGTCAACAGAAATGTTGCATATTTTCCTCTCCAACCGGCCGGGAGATGTGCAGTATGGAACATCGGGCACGGCGGTTCCTGGCTATGAGGTTCGGCTTGTGGATGAGGATGGCGCCGAGGTCGACGCTGGCGTGGTTGGGGAGCTTTTGGTCCGTGGTGAATCTGCAGCGGCCGATTATTGGAATCAACGCGACAAAACCCGCCGAACTTTCGAAGGGGAATGGACCCGCACGGGTGACAAATACGAACGCAGCGCGGCGGGCCGTTACATCTACTGTGGGCGCACAGATGATATGTTTAAGGTCTCAGGTATCTGGGTCAGCCCATTTGAGATTGAACAGGCGCTTATTGCGTTTCCAGCGGTGCTGGAGGCCGCTGTGGTCGCCCATCGAGGTGAGGATGACTTGGAAAAACCCAAGGCCTTTGTTGTGCTCAAACCCGGGCATGGAGCGGAGGAGCTTGAGGGCATACGTTCGTTTATTAAAGAAAAAATCGGGAAGTGGAAGTATCCGCGTTGGATCGAGATCATTGACGAGTTGCCGAAAACCGCCACGGGTAAAATCCAACGCTTCAAACTGCGCGGCCGTTCGTGAGTGACCGATGGGTCGATGCGGGACTATTGAAGGCGGGGGGCGATCGGCTGGAATATAGCTGCTTCGGGCCAGCGCCTGGTCAGGCCCCGACCTTGGTGTTGCTGCATGAGGGGCTGGGGTCACGCGATCTTTGGCGTGACTTTCCCAAGCGACTCAATGCTGCGACGGGCTGGGGGGTCTGCACCTACTCTCGGGCGGGCTATGGAGGCTCTGAGCCGGCTGCATTGCCGCGCCCACTGGATTATATGGCCCACGAGGCACGCGTGGTATTGCCTGAAGTTCTGCACGCCATTGGATTTGAACGCGGCCTGTTGATCGGCCACAGTGACGGTGCCACGATTGCTGCGACTTACGCGGGAACAGTGCACGATCCGCGGCTGCGCGGCCTTGTGACCATCGCGCCGCATTTTTTTACTGAAGAAATTGGTCTGACGGAAATTGCGCGGGCGAAACAGGCATTTGAAAGTGGAAACTTGCGGTCTCGATTGGCGAAATATCACCGTGATCCCGACAATTGTTTTCGTGGCTGGAATGACGCTTGGCTGCATCCAGAGTTTAAAGAATGGAATGTTTCAGACGTGCTTGACGAGATAAGCGTGCCAGTTTTGGCCATTCAAGGGCAAGAGGACCAATATGGCACATTGGCACAAATCGATGAAATTGAACGCCGTTGCCCCAAGCCAACGCGGCTAGTTGTTCTGCCCGATTGCGGGCATGATCCCTGCTATGAGCGGCCAGATCGAGTTTTGACCGAGCTAACGCGGTTTTGTGCCGATGTGGAGCCTGACGTGGTCCGGCCAGGTGCTGGATCTTGACTCGAGGGGACCGAGACCCGCCGGAACATGCCTATGTTCCAGGACAGACGCCACGCCATGCTGAGGGGCGGTTCGCACCAATATGCGCGACAGCACGCCAGCACATGAGCCCCACGCAATTGGCGCAAAGCGAGGCCTTTTGCACGGGACTATACTATTTTCGGTCCGGATATTTTTGGGAAGCTCATGAGCTTTTTGAGCCGGTCTGGATGGCGCTGGAGGAAGGGAGCGATGATCGCCGGTTTCTTCAGGCCTTAATTCAGCTCGCCAATGCGCAGCTTAAGATCAAGATGCAACGACCTAAGGCCGCGAAACGCCTGTGCATGATGGTTCGCGATTTATTGACAACGTTGACCGCAACGCGGCTCATGGGCCAAGAAATTTCTCAGATT
>Ga0213861_10001218_pt1 | contig 22822 bp, 24 predicted proteins | sample PICome_4_FD_160110 | JGI IMG/M metagenome (GOLD analysis project Ga0213861, IMG submission 160110) | Coastal seawater microbial communities near Pivers Island, North Carolina, United States - PICO131 | ecosystem: Environmental > Aquatic > Marine > Coastal | place: USA: North Carolina... | reverse complement strand
TGTTTGGAAATTACAGAGCCTTCAACCCCTGAAGCCATAGCATCTTGTAATCTTGCACACGTAAACCTTAAACGGTTTGTATTAGAAGAATACGGTGATGGAAAGGATATCAAAAATTGTTACGATTTCGAAGAACTCGGAAATGCGTGTCGTTCTCTTGTCAGAAATCTCAACAAAGTTATTGAATTCAATAGATATCCGTTGGATAAATTTGACAAGAAAGGAAATGTTACTGAACGCGGAAAGATTAGTATACCTAATCTGGCTAACCGCCCTCTTGGTATTGGGGTTTCTGGTCTTGCTGAAGTCTTTGCTAATCTTACTATCGCTTACGACTCTGAGGAAGCTTACAAAATCAATAAGATGATTTTCGCTTGTATGTATTATAATTGTCTTTCTGAGTCTCTTAATATTTCCAAATCAAACGAACAAAAATCTGGTTGGAAAGAACATGGATTTTATAAATCTTTCGAGGACGAAACATTTGAGGCATACGTAGATGGTAAATGGTCTGTTTATATGGGATGTCCACTTAATAACGGGTTCTTTCAGTTTGATATGTGGAAACAAGAAGCAGACTATCTTCGATCTATAGATGGATTGCATGAAAAAATATACAATTCAGAAGATGATAAACCCATAAATCCTACTGAATGGGGACAATTAGGTTCTTGGGAACAATTGAGAAAGAACATTTTAAGATACGGTGTTTATAATTCTATGTTTTTGGCACCAATGCCTACAGCATCATCTGCCCAAATGCTTAATAATGCCGAAACAACAGAAGCACATCAAACACTGATGTATTCCCGTAAATTAGCACACGGTAATTATACTGCCTTCTCTGAACCATTTATCAAAGATATGGTAAAATATGGATTATGGAGTCAGGAACTTATCGATTTCATCATGTTATGTAATGGGACTATCAAGGATATTGATAAGTTCTTTATGGAGTATAAATATTTGATTCCTCAATATATCCAAGACGACAAACTTAATCCAAAACTCATTAAGATATTAGATTATCTCAAGAAAACACATAGAGGAATGTATGAAATTTCTCAGAAGGTCTGTATGAAGATGGCTAGACAACGCGGTATCTATATCGACCAATCTCAATCTCTCAACATTTATCTTCCAGAACCAAATATGAGACAAGTGAAAGCAATTCACGATTACTCTGAACGTCTTAGATTGAAAACAGGAATGTACTATTTGAGAGCAAACCCATCGTCCCAGACTGATAGATTTACTACTTCGATAGATATTCAACAATTTCATAACAAACTTTATGGAGATCCCGAAATAGAGGAACGACCTCCTCCTCTCCCTCTGAAACAGAATAAAAAAGAAATCATATGTACAGATGAAGTTTGTATTATGTGTCAATAATTATATTATGACAATACCAAATATATTAAATAGAATATATTTGTTTAAAATAAGAAAGTTATAAAAATGACTTTTTGGTTACATGATCCAAGATCGTTTAAAGATTCAGCACTATTTCCAACTGGAGGATTAGGAAATTTTCTTAATACCCTTACTTTACTCCTTATTGGTGTTGTAGCGGCTATGAAAACAAAATTTACAGACGTAGCAGATAATATGACACTCATGAAATACGGAACTCTTGCCTTGGTTGTTATTTTGGGTTCTGGATTGTTATTTTGCGACAAAAGTCAAGAAATTGAAGAAGCGACTTCTTATAATTTTGACTTAAGTTTTGATTAATTTTTTTATATATAAAATGATTATCGGTCCAACTTTGGTTATAATAATATTATGCAACCTCTTGGTGTCTTCGCTAATTACAAGTGTTGCTGTTAATATTAACAAAACATATCATCACGATAACAAAGCATATGATTATGCTGTAGCTTCTTCGTCATTGGGATTTGTAAGTTTGGGTCTTCTTATAGGATTTTTATTATTCCATAAGTTGTATGTAAATATCAAGAATGTATATCTATATTCTCTAGCAGCAATGTGGATAGTTCTAATTATTCTTTCTGCTCTGACATATCTTTCTTATGATAAATTAGTAAAATCCAAAAATTATCCTCCTGCTTCTATTAATAACCTAAATAAAACAGAAATAAACTTAGCTTTTGCAGCTTTCTGTCTCACAATAGTAGGTCTATCTGTAGGGTTAACATATGTTATAACAACAGGAATACATGAAGGATATTTTGACAATATGTCTGGAAATGTTTTTGGTATTAAAAGTTTTTTTGAAGACCTTTTCGGAGAATCTTCAGAGAAAAGTAAAGTTAGCGAGGAAACAATAGAAATGGACGATCTTATATCAGAGCTTATAGACACTAGGTTTTAAAAGATAATCTTATAAAATGGTTAAAAAGGTAAATCAAAGACATAATGTGATTAATAAAATAAAAGAACTTTTTAATATTCAAGGAGATTATAAGACAGAAGAAGAAATAGTGGAAAATATTTCTATAGGAGACAAAGAAATAGAACTTGTTGCTCTAAAACTTTTTGTTGACAAAGTTGTAAATAATAAATATTTCTATGTGAATATTCAAAACTATAAAATTTGCAAAGAAGAATCAAAAAGACTTTTTAATTAATTTACAAAATGTAAATTAATTTATAATTTTCGGGATATAGAACCTACTATATAAATTACCGAGAAAGAAATAAGAAGAAAGTAAATCGACATACTATATGGATCTTTGTAAGTTTCTGTATCTAATTCTCTTTTTTCAAATTTTTCAAACAACAACCATAAAGCAGCAACGAATGAAACCACGCCTGCTAAACCAATTATATGTATAACACCAAATGTACTGATTCCAAGATAATGAAAAACAACTGGCGAGACTGTTATTATAGCCGTAACTATTATCAAAGCAAAAATTCCTTTTCCAATTTCTGGATTAGCACTATTTGAGAATTTATTATATGAAGCCAAGACAACTATGATAAAATAAAGGTAGAGAAAAGAAACAGTTAATATAACAACTTTTTCTAATGTATCTAATTTTGTCCAAACTTTATCCATATATTCAAGTTCCTGTTCTACAGTTTTTATACGATTAGCCATTTTATTTATTGAAAAAAAAATCTATATCATTAATTGTTCTCTTTAAAGCGTTATCTGAAATTTTATTCTTCTTACTAAAACTTTTTAGAGATATACCGTTTTTCTCTGCGTATTTCTTAACTATAGCGTAAGAAACGTATTCTGGTCGAGAAGAATACAATATATCCTTTTTTTCTAAAATTTCTCTGGTAATATCTTTTATTTCATCGCAATACTGAGAAATTTCGTTATTCTTACATATAGATTCTATGAAGGATACCGGGGAAATAATAACAATAGAAGGGTATCTGTTATCTTCAGAAACGCTAGTTTTTGTTAAAGAAGTACCAGAAGAGACTTTCAGGCACCAATTTATATCTTTGCGATTTAGTTTAAGTTTTTCTGCGAGTTCGTGTGGTTTGAAATCTAAACCCAATTCTAAATAAGCATTATAAAGAACAATGAAAGTGTTTTTTGCATCGTTCCGTATTTTTTTACCATTTTCTTCTTGTTTTTTTTCTATATTACTTCTTGCTGCATTAATCACTTCTTCTGGTAATCCCTCGATAGATTCTAATATGGAGACCTTTGTTGTATTCATTTTTGTGTAGTTCTTGCTATATTCTGTTGAGAAATCATAGCCTTCACCGACCATGAGACCACAGTTGTCGCAAACTCCTTCGACAATATCATCATGAATACAATTATCCAGATCTTCCATTTCTTTAAAATAATGTTTAAAGAAATTCATTTTAGTTATAAGGGTTAACGAAGTATTTTTTAAATATAGAATAAAACTCTTTTTGTAATTCTTCTTTCTCTATCATTTCCATGCTATCAAAATATTTTGGATATTTTGTTTCTACAACTTTCATAAATTCTACACTCAAAGGTTCTGGTTCTAGAGTATAAGCATAATAGTTATAGAATCTTTCTTCTATCTGTTCTAATGTCATTTTCTCTTGTGTAAAATTTTCATGGAAAAGTTCCTCTTGGTCGTGTAGAAAGTCTAATAATTTTTTCAGTTCCAGTCCTAAATTATAAGTCCAGGGGTCCCATTGTTCCTCTATTGTAAGTCTTTCAAAGGGTTCCAGTAAATCTTGAGAAGGGGTCTCTTCTTCGTCCCCAAAATCTAATACTCTAGAAACGGGTTGTGGTTCAAATTCTTCTAAAGAATCTCTTAACTTTCTAACTTGGTTTAACCGGAAATCTTCTTCAAGAACTTCTATAATTTCGTCTATAGATGTAGCGCTATCTCTTAAAAATTCATTTATAGAACCGATATCTAAATCAGATAATGGGTGAGCCTCTTCTCTTCTGTAATGTTCTATTATTGCTTGGATAAATTCTGGTCTCTCATAAACATCATAATTCTGAGGTTCTAAAACCGATACATTTTGTTCAGATTCGTTATCTGGGTAAAATTCTTCCAACTCTTCTCTTAAGGTATCCGGGTCTGTCAAGTTTTCATTATTTATTAAATACTGAATGAGGTAATTTAGATTGGTTGTTTCTATAACATTATCTAAACCGTAAACATCTTCTATTATATGGTCCTCAAAATTTGTATAATGTGTTTCTATAATTTGTATAACAGAAGCATAACGTGTTACAAATTCTCCAGAATAAATTTTTGAACCTAATATATCTTTTATTTCAGAAAGAAGATAAGTATGTACTTCTTGAATTTCGCTTCCGTCAAGTTCTTCGTATTTTTCAAATATTAGTACTTCGATAATATCTCTTATATTTTCAATTTCTTCTGTTGTAACAGTACTCCAGTCTACTTCTCCTGCTTTTAATATTAATTCATAATAAACTTCGTCTATGCTATTATCTGCTTTTATTTGATAATTTTCATTAATTAAATTTTGCACTTTGTAAATTATTTCAGTAGAATCTAATATATTGATATACTCTTTATTAACAAGGGTTTTCATCACCTCTACTAGATCTGAAAGATTTTCTGAATTTTCTATAATATATTCCAACTTTCTTAAATAAACTGGAACATCAGAGTCGTTTAGAAGATTCTCGTAAAGATCGATAATATAAGAAGGAAAATTATATGAAGGAATTTTATAAAGATTAAACCTAATCAATAACATTTGTATGTCATCTACCATGGAATCTATATCAACATTTTCCAGTTTATCATCATTTTCTTCGACAAATTTAATAAGTCTAGATTCGTATTCTTCTAATGGGATATAAGGTCCTGTTGCCAATTCTATTAATTTGTCCTTTTCTCCGAATTCAAAAGCGTTATCACCATAACCTCCACTTCCAATGTATATTTCTATTATTTCATACATTTCATCGTAGACACAGTCACTTATATCTTTATCTGTTAGATCATCTACCGAAGAATTTTGTACTTCCTGTTGTGCTCTAGTCTTTACAGAGAAAGGTATGTCTAGTTTCATTATTTTTTTTATTTTTAATGTTTTTTCATATATTGTCTTCAATTTTTCTATTGCTTTTGTTCTTCTTTCTGCACTCATATATAAGATAGTTTCTCTAGTATCAAGCAAGTTTTGCTCGTAAAACTCTAGTTCAAGATCTCGTTCAGATAATAATAAAGGGTCTTTGCATCTTTGCGATGTTTCTAAAATCTTCTTTATCTTTGGATACTGTTTATAAAGTTCTTCCTTTGTAATTGCTTCTATTTTTGCTTCTGCTGCTCTCTCCACTTTCTCGTACTCATCTATATCTGCCATAAAAACTCGATAAATAGGTTTTTCGGAACCTTGTTGGCAATGATGAGCACTTTCAACATCTATAGGGTTACCAAATGAATTTTTGCCTTTGTGACTAATTAAATCAACATTAGCATTTATAGGTATCTCTTTTTCTTTTCTGAGAGCGAAGACTTTATGCGTCGAATACATCAACATCATCGCGTCTCTTGTATTTATCAACAATTCCTGTTTACTACCTGTAATTACAAAATAGGGAGAAAGGATGTGAAGTTGATTTGTGGTGACGTTAAAGTTAGTGTCCCCATAAGTACGACCTTGTTCGTCGCGCGGGTCAATTTCAGACAGTTGCTTTGAACATTGATATGCAAAAGAAGCGAAATGGTTTTTGTATGTCCCGTCGCTATTAAGAGGGTTATATAGATTCTTCAAATAAGAACGAGAAATAGGGAAAATAAAAGTAGGTTCTGGTTCATAGTATTCGGGATAGTCTGGGTTTGGATCTCCAACCATACATAATAATATGGTATCGTCATCTAATTCCAAAAACTTTTTGATGTCAAGATAATCATTATCATCCATAACTCCTTTTTCGTCATAATTATCTAATATAGGCCAACTTAAACCCATTTCTTCTACTTCCGGAACTTTAAAATTAAAAAATGGCTTTATTTTGAGAAAATCCTCTATTTCTTTAGAGTATATATTATCATCAGAAGAAGTTCCAAGAAACAGGTAATGGTTCAAAAATGACTGTTTTATATAGTTTTCTGCCTTTTCTTTGTCTTTTTTAATAAAATCAAGATAATCCATATCTATAGAATATTTAATATTTTTATGATCATATGTTCCTATTTCTATCATTTTTGATTGGTAAGGTAGTCTTTTAGAGTAATCGACGTGTTTTTGATTAATTATATCAAATATAACTCCGTCTTCTCCTCTCATTTCTCCGAGTTCTTTATGTTTTAAAGATTTTAAGTAAAATTTATAGAGATTTTCCAAATTTAAAGGTTTTCCTTCAATAGTTTCATCAATAAATTTTTTATCTACATTTTCTGTTTCCCTAACATCTTTATCTATAACTACACCCATCCCATAATTATGGTTTATTTTATCATACCCGTATTTTTGCATAATCATAGTATAGTTTGCAACATCTTTTATAAGGGCTCCCATAGAAGAAGGCATTTTATACTAAAGAAAAATTAAATAAAATGTCGGTTGTTTTTGACCTATCGATATTTCCAGAAGATTTACAGAAAAGAATAGATAAAATGCTTACTTTTACTCCTACTAAAAATAAGTCATTTAATAAAAGTTTCTCTTTTGAAGCCTCTTTAGAACCCGTTAAATGTTACTATACTGAAAACAAGAAAGTCTATCTTCCTTATCGTTTTGCTTGCACGTTGCTAAATAAATTCTTTAATATGGAAAAATTTCCACCTATTTCTCCAGATAAATCTTTAGAATTCAAAGGAAAGCTTCTTTCAAGACAAGAAGAACCATATGAACAAGCATTAGAACATCTTAAGCGTTATAACACCACGACTATTGCCCTTTATCCTGGGTTCGGTAAAACTTTTTTAGGATGCATGCTGTCTCATCGTTTGAACAGAATAACGTGTGTTCTAGTTCATCGCGAGAATGTTGGTAAACAGTGGATAAAATCTTTTAAATCTTATATTCCAGATATAAAGGACGAAGACCTCTGGTATGTAAATGATAAGGTAAAACCAAACGCTAAGATTATGATTTGTATGGCCGGGAGAACAGATAAGATACCAGAAAAACTCAGAAAATCAGTAGGAACTCTCATCATAGACGAAGCCCATTGTTTCTGTTCAGCATCTCGCATCAAACCTCTTTTATCGTTCTCTCCAAGATTTACAATAGTAGAAACTGCTACTCCTATCAAAGATAACGGTATGCACAAAATCACACAAGCGATTGCTGGAACTCATTTTATACAGAAAATATCAAACAAACGTTATAAATGTTATATCATACAAACTAATCTAAATTTTGTAACTGAGTCTAAAAATCCATTTACAGATTTAGTTTCTCAACAATGTGAGTCAGAACAGAGGAATAAGATTATCCAAAACATAGTAAAAGACAATCCAAATAAGAAGACGATGATAGCCTCTCCGAGAACAAAACACTGCGACGACATATGTTCAGCTATAGAAGAACTTGGTATCGTTCCTGCTAAGTTGTATGGAACCATTAAAAACTACAAAACATCTTCTGTTCTTGTGGGTACTACCTCTAAAATGGGAGTAGGTTTCGATGAAGCAAACTTTTGCGATGATTATGATGGTAGACCATCAGATCTCCTTATTATAACGCAAACCTTTAAATCGTGGCCTATGTTCGAACAGGTTCGTGGTAGAGGTATGAGAGCAGATACACCTACAGTAGTGTATTTGAACGATAAACATTCAATTACTAGACGACATATGGGTATTATGAGAAAATGGGTGAAAGAGACAAACGGAGAAATAATCGAATTGAAAATAGATAAGATAAAAGATTTTGTTATGTAATAAAATGAGTATTAGAAACCCGTATTCTGGGAGAATGGTGTCTAGAAATGGAACAACTGGATTAAAAGTTTTGGAACTAGAAAGAAGTATCCCTCAATTTGTAAAAAGTTGGGACTATAAAGAACTACACCAAAGATTTAAACATATTGGAGAGGAAGGTTTCACTCCTGAAGTGATAAAATCAGATATTCTGTATGCCAGAATGGTATATTTCTTAAAACTTATAAATACTTTTAATAACAAGCAAGTAGATGAAATTCAGGAAGCAATGAAAAATTTATCTTTATAAAATGCCTTTGAAAAAATGTCAACCAGGGAAGATAATGAATCCAGAAACAGGTAGATGTGTAGACAAAACTGGTGTAATTGGGAAAAATTTTGTAAAGTCAGTTGTTTTTAATCTACCTCGTCCAAAATCTCCACGTAAGATATTTCCAAAATAATTTTAATATTTCAAATATTAAAATGCTAGAAAACGCATTACAATTAGCGTTATATTCGAAGGAAAATAGTGTTCCGCTTAAATTTCTTAAAAGTGTTGATGGGGAAATTGTAGACACAACAAAAGCAATTTCCAATGACATAGTGACATATTATATGTTATATAAGTATTCTATAGACGACACGATTATGATATATTATCATGAAAATAAAGACAAAGACGACGATGAACTCTCGGTCTCCATAATTATGTTCTTGAGACTTATAAACGAAGAACAAAAGATTAATAACTACACGTTGTCTTTAATCAAAGACGTTAGACGCATATTCGATATGAAATGGGAAGGTTTGTTATCATCAACAATTAAACGTATAGAGAAACTTACTTCTATTAAAGAATTTTTCGACGGTATAGAACTTAATGAAGAAACCAGGCAATCTCTTAATAATAGTTTTACTGACGATAATGTAGTAAAATCTTATAGTTACGAGTATGAAAAATTTGATATAACCAAAGAAAATGGAAAATATATATTTAATCAATTCGGAACAGATAAAAGTCTTTTTTATATAGAATACATCGACGACGAGGGTAATAGTATGATTAAGATACACGATACCGCAGAAAAGAATCTTTTAGAAACAGAAGAAACTTCAAAAAATACATTATATTTCAAATACAAACATCAACATGATGTTATAAACATAAAGTTTGACATACTTACACATAAAATAGAATATTCCTATTATGCAGGAAAAAATAGCTCAGAAATAGACGGGATAATACAAACTATTTTTTCAAATTTCAGACTTTCTGATCCAAAAACAATGTTCATTTCTGGTAGTTTTAGTATCGATATTAAGAATTATAAAGAATATAATTTCTATTACTTTATATTCATGCTTGTTAATTTAATAAACAAAGACGCTAGTAACCTTATTTATATGAAAGAAACTTTCAATCCAAGAGCATTGAAAAAGAGAGCAAAATACTATTTTAGAGATTTAGAGAATATAAATCGTATAGATTATATTATGTCTTTTACTGTTGACAACGTCTTGAGTAATCTTTACAACATAAAGTATAGAGCAAAAAACAAAGAGAAGAGCTATATTTTGGAAATAGCATATCTTATCAAAAAATATATGTCATTCTATGAAGAAAATTCTACAATCACAGGAGGAGGAAATGTTTCAGATTATTTTGTTAATGAATTTTATGATAAAACATTTCAATACAATGAACGCAGTTATACGAGGATACCTACAAAGATAGCAACTATGAGAAACAAATCCCAAGCAGAGAAGATGTTCCCAAGTGGTGGAGAATACACAAAAGGTATGTGTGAATGTAAACTGCAACCCATTATTGTCGATAAAGAAGATATTGAAGATTGGGAGAATTATGAAGATAGTAAAAGCGGAAGAACAATTAAACATAATACAATATTATTTCCTCCTGAAAACTCAAGTCAAGGACCCAAGAGAAATTATGTGTGTCCTACCCATCACTACCCTATACCTATTCTAAAACCCAACACAGGTTCTAATGCTAAGGAATATCCCTATCTCCCATGTTGCAAAATGACCGGAAAAGATAATTATTATGATTTCTATGAAGAAACCAGGTTAGAAGGAAAAGGTCCGATAATATCTCTTAAACAGTCTGATATTCAGACACGTTCTTTACCCCTTCCTTTACAAAGTTTTTTCAAAGCTTTTGTAGATGATCAAGTAGAAATAAAACCAGTAGAGGTCAATATAAACGATAGTTTTATATCCTGTTTATTACACGCTACTAAAGATTATACACCACCAAGGAGAGAGGGTCATAAAAACTATAAAATATTATACAATTCTATAGAAAGTTATAAGAAAGATTACAAAGAAGGAGTAAAGAAAATAAGAAAAAATATCAATATGTTTAAAGTTCATTTTGAAACTTTGAAACAAGAAATGTTCGATTATACAACAGATGATATTATCAATATATTGACACAGAACGAATATATAGATAGTATGATGTTTTTCAAATTTTTCGAATATATATTTAGTGTTAATATTTTTGTTTTCAATGTAATAAACGATAAACCAGTTTTAGAAAAACCAAGATATAAAGATTTTCACGTAAGAAATATAATAGAAGATTTTCCCGCTGTTTGTCTTTATAGAGACCCAGATGTGCAAAAAGGTAGATACAGTGTTATTGGAGGAAAAAATATGACATTTAGTTCAAAAATATTTCAAAATCTTCTTCAGTCTTATTATAAAACAGAGATAAAAGATAACAGTGTTATTACGAGAGTTAATCCCTATCAGGGAATTATTTGGGAAAAAATATTTAAAAACTACAAAATAGTAAATCAGAAAATTAATGAAAACGGGAAATGTTATCGTCTTACAATACAGATAGGTAAAGCTGGATTGTCAATTTATATACCTCCATCTGCTCCTTTAAATGTCCCTGAAAGTTCTAAGATTTATAAAGGAACTTTTTCTAGTATCAATAAAATATTTACAAATGGAACTCGAGGAAGCGACGGTCTGTGGTTTGAAATTAACGGTATGAAAGAAGTTTTTATTCCGTGTTATGATATAGAAAAAAGCGACGATATATGTTTCAATTATGTCAAAGATTGTGTAAAATCAAACACGAGTTACGATAATTACAAGATAAGTAGCAGAAATGCGGGAGTTTTAACAGAGATATGTGTTTGGTTGTGGAGAATATCAGGCGTAGAACTAGAAGAATGGTTTCTAACATATATAGATTATAAATCTCCTAATACAGGTATTTTTGAAAAATACCAATTAAACGGAAAATATATACTACCAAAATATAATTCCGTTCCCCAATGTTTAGATTGGTTGTCTAAACTTAATCCAAATTTTCCCGATCTATTTAAGGGCGAAAAGTTGAACATTTACGAAGATCTCAAAGATAATTTATATCTATATATGAAAAAATTAGAATCTCTTACAGATGGTTTATCACATAATCCTAGTCTGTATATGGAAACTCTATTAAGAGATAAAAACGATTACAATATAGGTGCAAATGAGTTACTATTTGATAATAAGATTGGTTTAGATGACTGGAAGAATAATAAGTTTCATAATCTACAAATATTTGATACTTTAGAAAACAGAGGGATATACATTTATCAGAATGATAAAGGTATGTATTTAATATCTTCTACAAACTCATTAGAAGAAACGTTATTGGCCGTACTGTATTGGAATAAACATAAGAAAATTCCAAATAGTGATATTTTTACACCACAATTAAGAACAGGAGTGAAGTACAAGACAGGTTATAGACTATTAGATACTAAACTGAATGTAATTAAAGAGGAAAAAAATCATAACATTATTAATGTTATTTTTTATAGAACTAACCTCTATTCTACATTTATAAAAATAATTTAAGTTATATAAAAATGGACAATACTCATCTCGTCGTAATGATATTGATATTAAGTATTTTTTCGATATGTGGTTTGGTTAGCGCATTAATAATACACAGTGAAGCACCGACATATATACAAGAAAAGGAAATAGTGAAAAATTGTTTCGTAGTCGTAATAATTTCGTTTGTATTTGTTGTAATGTTTGATTTAATTTACTTTGGTTGGCATGCTCTTCATAATCACAAAGTTAAAATCCCCAGGAAGAGCACAAAAATGCACTAAGCAGAATACGTATATTGTGTATTTAAATGCAAATATTTTATACACAAAACCATAATAGAAAGTATTGATATCCCAGATATTAATAGTATTGAAATCTTTCTAGTCGTTAATCTTTCATATAACGGCTTTAACTTTCCATTTTTCTCCATTTTCTTTAACATTCACATTAGAGAAATAATCTTTTGTATATTCTCCATCTACCATTTCTCGTTGGTTGTGTATATATAAGATAGATTGTTTGACAAATCCATGCATTATTTTCCACGTATCTTCTATTTTTTCATCATCAAATACTTCTACCTGGTTACCATTTTCGTCTGTATATTTTGCACTCAAAAGACTTTTAAAAGAAGAAATTTGGTCCATACCAATACCTTTAGTGATAGTTTTATCTTCTCCTACAATATTATCTAGACCTTTATCTTCTGCCATGTTGAAAAGACTTAAACCCAAATCTTTAAAATAATCCAAATCTTTATCGTAAATCTTATCCCAATAAGGATATGTCTTTCGTATAAATCTCTCTAATAAAAATCTTCCTTCTAATCTTGAAATGAAGATTTTAACAAGATTAAACATAGTAGGGGTGATAGAAGAAACTCCGTTATCGGAACCTTCTTGTACCATTTCATGACAAATGTCGACGAGTGTGAGAAAATTTCTCTTGAACCTTTCTTCTGCTGGTAATGACATTTAAACTGAAAATCTTTTAAACTTTTGTTATAAAAAGCACCATGGAGTATTCTAAATTCTTGAAAGAAGTTATCGCAAGATCAAAACAACCTCTTCCAGAAAATGCTTCTTATGAATATGAAGCACGATTTCTCAATTACGATAGAACCTCTTTCGAGAGACTCAAAACCAAACTCAAAGCAATGAGCGACAATCCATCGAAAACATCATGGAGACCTCTTATATTATCTGAAACAGAAGATTTTATAATCTCTGGAAGACGGTATAGTAGTATACCAGAGTCAGATAATTTAAGGATGATGGACAAAATAGGAATTTTATTTAGAAAGGATAAAAATGTTAAATATGCTCTATCTCAAGAGCGAGAAGCAGGAATATCTGAAGATGTCATATTTGTTGATGGAAATATTAAGTTTCTGTCAGATATAAGAGAAGTAGAGATGAGGCGCAAAAAAATACGTACAACGTTTCCGGTTAACGAAATAAAGATTGATATGACAGAGGTAATTCAAAACGGGGTTGTTAAATACGAAGTAGAAATAGAAATAGAACCAAAATACTTAAAAAAGTCAGAAAAAATCTTTAACAGTCTTTCTACTATCATAGAGAATATGATGCCTTCTTATGAAGATATTATAGAATTCTTCAATGATAGCATGACAAGTGGTAAAAAATCTAACAACGATTCTCTAATTTACGGTGTAGTAGCGAGAGCTCGTGATCTTAAACTTGAAGATATTACGACAGGAGGTATCACACAAGACTATAATGTAAGCGTAAAAGCAGACGGAGAACAGCGTTTTCTTGTAACTCATAAAAGCGGATTATGGCTTGTCTATCCAAAAAATAATATAACAAGACTTGGAGATCTCCCAGATGATATGCAAGAAGGCTCTATTATTTCAGGAGAACTTATTTCTAAAGACAAAATTAGAGATAAAGCTATTTATATTGATGCCGAGCAGATATTCATTCCTTTTGACGCTACTATTATTCGGGGGGAAAACATAATAAGAAACAAATATGAAGATAGATTGAAGAAGATGGGAAGTGTTCTGAAAGAAGCCTCTTATATTAAAGTTAACCAAGTTAATAAACTCTATATTATGCAAAAGAAATATTTTAAAATAACATCTAAAGACACCTTTTACAAAGCAATGCTGGGAGTATTAGAAGAGAGAAAGAAAGTCATATATAAGGAAGATGGTTTAGTTTTTACTCCCAATAAATCTGGTTATATACCTAGTGGGTCCTCAAAACCTCTCAAGGAGCGTATTCTAAACAAATTTAGCGATATCTGTAAATGGAAACCAGCAGAAAAACTCACTGTCGACTTTATGTACGAGTATAACGGAGAACATATAATCAAAACAAAGGATAAAGACTTGGTAAATTTTAAAAACACTACTATATCAAAACATTTTAAATTCGTTGGTCTTGATGCTCTCAAAACTAAATCTGGTTCTATTGTAGAATTTAAACCAGTAGAGGTAAAAGATGGAGAAGTAGTTCTTACTCCAGATAGAATCAGAGACGATAAAATATTTCCCAACGAATATTATATTGTCGATAATTTGTATCAACTCCTTATGAACCCCATTATGGAAAGTACGCTAATTGGCCAAGATACAGTGTTAATGAGAAAGTTCCATAATTCGATAAAAAGAGAACTTTTAAACGATGTTACACCAGATAGTTATTTGATTGATATAGGTTCCGGTAAAGGTGGAGATTTATCAAAATGGAAATTATTTAGGAAGGTTTTAGCAATTGAACCAAATGTAGGATATATACACGAATTTGAACGTAGATTAGAAGAAAGAGGTATGAGAGGCAAAGTAGAAATTCTAAATACTCGCGGAGAAGATACCGATATGATAAGTGATAATGTTTGTAGTTTCCTTCCAGATGATCTAGAAGGTAAAAAAGTCTATATTTCTTTCATGTTCTCTCTTGGTTTTTTCTGGGAATCTGATAAAGCTCTTCAAAGTCTTGCTGACACAGTTAACAAAATCAATCAGCATGTAATCGACAGAGACGGCGATAGATGCGAAATTGTTTTCGTGACGATAGATGGAAACAGATTAAATTCTTTACTGGAGAATTTTGACTCAAGTAAAGTTCCAGGAAAAAGATCTGTAGATTTGAATACTATAATGATATCCAACAAACAAGGAGATAAAGATTTGAAGATTTCTATAAAAGATAGTAAAACCGTGATAGATACACAAACAGAATATTTTGTTCACATCAATCAATTGTTTGAAAAGATAAACTATATAGCACCGAGATTAATATATGCTTCAAATGAAACTGCGAAGGTAATTATGAGCGAAGCAGAAGTTATTTACAGTTCTCTTGTAATTTACGGAAGAGCAGTCTACTCTAGCGAAAAGGTAATCGAAACTCCGGATTCTAGATTACCTGTTTTTTTAGATATAGCAATAGAAAAAGATGGTAAAAAATATTTTAAAGGGGACGATAAACTGGGAATCATCCCTCATCTAGGAAAAGGAATTTATAGAGTAGCGACAATTAATAATGGAGTGTCTTTTATCCACTCTGTGTTAAAACTTATCTCTAAAGAGTATGTTAACGAAGATGGTCTGAAACGTCACGAAAGATGTGACAAATTTATTGAAAAACTGAACTATAATCTTTCTATAGATAATATCACAATGGTTTGTGGTTATAAGATTAATGTTGTAGAGGGGGCGAGTATGAAGAGGTATGGGAATGGTGATAAAGAAATATTTGTTTTTATGAACAAGGATCGAACATTTGAACCCCTTGTAAAAAAGACTGATAACGAAGAATATTGTAGTGTATTTGAGTAAAAACATATATTGAAGGGTAAAGTAAATTTTAAATATATATTTAAAATTTAAAATAATTTTAACGTTTCATAAGTTCGTCGATGGCTGCTGTCACATCGTCGACTTGACGCGTCACATCTACATCGTCTAGTTCTTCTAGTTCTTCTACTACCACAGACTTTGATTGTGGTACAAAACTCCGTCGTTTCTGTTCTACCATATTCAGTTTTTCGTTAATCTTAGAAATAGCCATGTGAGATCTTTTAGTAGTATCAACATGAGAAGACTTCAAAGATTTAAGTTCGTCTCTTATTTCGTCAAGATATAAGTTCATTTCGGATATATTTCTAACCGTATATGCTAAAAGAGACATAAGACCAAGTGTATTTACCCCAGTCAATAGAGTTGCTCCGTTTGTACTTAAACTACCTTCACTCATTTATAATCAAATTGTTTTAAACAATTCAAATTCTTCTGTAGAAGATATAAACTTATCTATCAAATGTTCATCAAAATATCTAAGTTTGTAAAAATATTTGTTAAAGAACATCTGTGTTATTTTAAAAAGTTTAAAATCAGAGAGTTCTGGTTTATGAGTTTTTACTTTTTGTAAAATTTTGTGTTTGAGAGCGATCGAATTGCTACTCTCTTCTGGAAAAAATTCCAACATTTCGTTGAGTTTAAAAGTTCGTTTTATCCGCGGTTTCGAACTTACTTCAATAGTATCAAACGGGTTATCCATTTTATTTGTATATTTTTTTTTAAATATTCAAAATGGTTCATGATACTTTTGATATAAATATCAAAGGTAGTGGTTTTAATATCGCTACGATGTTGATTACAGGTTTTATGTTCGGTGTAGCTATTTCTAACACTGTTTATTTTGCTAGAATTTCTGATAAACCCTCTGAAGCAATGGGAAGAAATTCTGCAAGAGCGATGATGGGTGTTAATATATTTTTAGCCGCCCTGACTTTTATTATTTTCTTCTGGTCTTCTTATAAACTTGTTATTGCTAACGAAGACAAACATTCCACTATGTCAAAATATGTTTCTAATACACGTAAACAAATGAAAAAACTGAGATATAATACAGAAAAAAGTATGGCAGAACTGGATAATATAGACAGTACTGACGACGAAATGTTTCATAGTAATTCATACAAAGTTTTTGATAGTCCAGATACGTCTTCATCAGCGTCTGATACGGATTTTTCAGATTTTTAATTATTCGTTATCGCTGTCTTCTGAGAAATACTGATTTTCTACATGACTATCGCGTATTTGTTCTTCTGTTGGTAAGTTAGGCCAATCAAAATTGTATTTATTCATAAGAAAATGTCCCTGGTCTGACATTTCTCTAGCAAACTCCATAAAAAATTGTTCGACTTGTTCGTGAGAAGGCATGATTTTTATAAATTAAATTTATAAAAATAATTCATTTTAATACTGTCTGATAATGTATTTATCCATATTATGACTAAAATGTATAGGGTCTTCCTTAACAGGGACAGGAGTATCCTTAACAGGGACAGGAGTATCCTTAACAGGGACAGGAGTATCCTTAACAGGGACAGGAGTATCCTTAACAGGGACAGGAGTATCCTTAACAGGGACAGGAGTATCCTTAATATGTGGCTCTATCTTCTCTTTTCCAGAAATAACATTCTTAACTAAATCTTTCGGATCTACCATCCTTTCATTGAAACTCTTCCCATCTTTATCCAAAAAAACTTTACCTTTTTGTATCCTAGTCTTTCCAGCGTTTGTCAAAGCATAAAGTTCTGAATTATTTGTTAAAGAATTCTTCCAGTTTTCGGTTTTCGTTATCAAAAAACACGGGTAATAATAAGCATAGTTTTCTATTTTCTCGGGAACTTTAGATTTAACAAAATCTACCCAATCCATCCCAATATCATCAGTCCCTGATTGTTTAATTTTCTTGGTCTTTGTATTCGCCTCTACTCTAAAATATCGAGTTTTCTCTTCTTCTAGAGCCCAAAATTCCTCAATAATCAAATCTCCTTGTTTGTAGAATTTAGATATTTCTCTTATCAGACTGGTCTTTCCACTCATATTATCATAATGGATATTTAGAAAATTAAAATTGTCACCTAGAGACAGAAATTCATTAATAGTACTGATTTTCATAAAATGAGGTCCGCTCCCCATAATTCCGTTTCCTCTCGAATGAGCACAGTGACCACACCCTCTGGCAGTCATCATCACACATAGGTATTCTTTCATTTTGTTTTGTTTTTTGTTTAAGACTGATTTTTGACTGCTTCTATCATTTCTAACATTTTAGATCTCGTGTCTTGCCCATTTAAGAACATATCGGCATGAAGTTTTCCATTTTCCAAACTCTTAACTTTTTCATATTCTTTAATATCAAAACCATGAACAAAACCATTTACTAAAGCAACATCAAGATTGTTTTCGATAGATTTTTTCACTCTCTCAAAATAGATTTTTTGTAACGAGTTTTGAACTTTTTCCAAATACGTGTAAGGTTTATGTGTAGGGATAGAATAATTACCAATATATAAAGTAACAGCATCATCATTAAGTGTAAAATTTTGTGAGTAGGGGTACACGTCAAAATCTGAAAATGAGGTATATTTAGTATTTTCTATAATATGATGTTCAAGGGAACCGAAGTTTGTTAAGGAAGCCATAACACAATCTTTCAGTTTATAATCTGGAGTTGTTATGGGGTTGAGAGAAGTTATACTATTGTCATGAACTATAAAATTAGGGAAAATCTTTGTCATTTTATATATCTCTTTCAATGTAATATCCTTATCGAATAGTTTCTTATTTGTAAATATATGATTAAACCAATCATTCAAATCCTCGTTGATGTCTCTTGAGGCATTCATTTCAATGCACCCACCAAAAAGAAGAGATGTGAGGGATTCTAAATTCACAAGTTTTTCTACTATTTGATCATATGTAAAACCAAGACACTTGAGAAAAACAATAAGAGAAGCTGCTCCTCCGCCAGTCCAAATAACAGATTGCTTTGTTTCTCTCTCCATTCCTTTCAAGAAACCCATGACATCTATTGTAAGAGAACCATCGGATATTATAAAAACATTAGAATACATCTTTTAAGTAAAATTCATTTTAATGTAAACAAATACATTAGACGTTTAAGAGCAGCTAATATTTCATCTCTCATATTAAGGATATCTGTTTCTTTTTCATCTAAAAATCCTTGAACGATATTTTCAAGCCAAAATTTTTCTGTTTTCAAATATGACATCACTGTGTTTTCTTCTATAGTTCGGTATTTTGCTGTAAATGTATTGGATATTCTTTTTTCTCTACCACCTTGAAGCGACTCTATAATATTATCTATAATTGGGTTAACTTTCTCCATATACTCATCGGTTGCCTTATGTCTTGCATAAGAAGTTGTTTTCCAATGAAAAAGACGAATTTGATTAATGTGAATTAGAAGATGTTCTAGAATCTCTTGCATTTTACTTAAAAATATTTTAACTAAAATTATATAAATTTAGATGTTTTAAAATGACAAAACAAAATATTCTTAGACCTAATACACCTACCGAAAAAGGAGTAAAAGTAGGAAAATATACCTACTACAAATCCTCTAAACCCGACAAGAAACTTATGGTTATAGTTGATGGAAAGAAAATACACTTTGGTTCTAGTGCTATGCAACATTACAAAGACAGAACAGGTATTTGGAAAAGCAAAGATCATGGAGATTCTAAAAGAAGAGAAAATTACAAAAATAGAGCTGGTGGTATTAAAGGAAAGGATGGAAAACTAACATATACTGATGAGACAAAGGCAAATTATCACGCTTATCATATTTTATGGTAGATAAAATGAAGCGATTTATCATTTCTGGTATAGTTTTGGTCATCATAATAGTAGTAATACTCGTAGTGGTTTTTGCTACTGTTTGGAGAAATAATTCTAACTATGATAGTATTTTTGAAGGACCTACAGATAGCAAACTTTCAAATCTTGCTATAAATTCTCTAAATGGAGCTGTAACATATTCTATTCCGGAAAAGTATCAAAAAAACTATCTGGTGTGGAAAGATATAGTACCAGAAGCACAAATTCTTATTGATAACTTTGATGACATCAAAAGAGAAGTAGAAGATATTATGAAAGATTATGATAGTATACCAGAGTTCGATAAAATTGATGATAAACAGGATAGATTGGCAAACTCGGACAATAAAAAATGGAAAACGTTCATGTTTAAATTTTACGATGAGTATAATGAAGAAAATTGTAATAAATGTCCCAAGACATCAAAGTTACTCAAAAAACTACCACTTGATCTTGCTATGTTCTCGATTATGGAGAAGGGTAAAGTTTTGGTACCACATCAAGGTCCGTGGAGAGGATTGCTTAGAATGCACTTAGGTATTGATGTTCCTGATGGTGCTAAAATAACTGTTGATAATGAAGATTACTATTGGAAAGAAAAAGAGTTGATTTTATTTGATGACACTTTTACTCATTCTGTAGAAAATCCTAATGGTAGAAGGGTGGTTCTCTTTATGGATTTAAAGAGAAAACATATTCCGGATACATTCCATAAGATTGCTATGATGGCTGGAAAAGATTACTTTAATAAAGTTAATATGAATATCGAAAAGAACTCAACTAAGGTTCAATGATATAAATTTTATTACTGTTTAATCTAATAAATTCTTTTATAGTTTTATTTTTTCTAACAAAAAAACGGAAAATTTTTAGCGGATAATTAACTTCTTTCATATCCAATTTCATAATATCTTCTAGTAACATCCAACTATATTCAAGAATTTCTGATTCTTGTTTTGTCACCTTTTCTAATTTATACATTCTGACCAAAAAGAACGTATAATCTCCTAATGTTATGCGTTTGTCAATGTCCCTTTCGCTTACATCGATATTGGTTTCTTCTTTCATCTCTCGTATAGCAGTACCAATCAAATCTTCATTTTGTTCTAGATGGCCTTTTGGAAAACTCCATTTACCAGATTGTTTTCCCCTAACTAACAAAATCCTGATATTATCGCCACAAAAATGTATAGGTATGATTCCAGCACCGATCATTTTATTATAGAAACTATAATAAAATTTCATTGTAAACATAATTTTACATTATTAATTAAGAATTGAGGAAACATGGCTACAATGTCTGTGATAAAAAGAAACGGAGAAGACAATGCTCCGCATATACAATATTTACAATTAGGTTCTCTAAACTCGTATAAACTTTTCAAACAAAAACAATATTTATAATATTCTGTTTTATCTTCATCGTCTAAAGATATAAGTTCTCTTCTTTCATCCATTTTTATATAATCTATGTTTATATTAAGTTATATTAAGTTATATTAAGTTATATTAAGTTATATTAAGTTATATTAAGTTATATTAAGTTATATTAAGTTATATTAAGTTATATTAAGTTATATTAAGTTATATTAAGCAGACATTGATATGATACTTACTGTTTCAGAACTACCAGTAACATTTGTACATACTGCTAAAAATTCACGACTTTTATTCCGTAAAATTGTCATTGTTCCAGAAAGTTTAACATTTGTACCCGCAGTGAGTGTTATAGCTTCCGCGCCGTCTGACGTATTTACAATAACAAATCTAAATGAAGTTCCAATTGCTGCACTTGATAATCCTGCAACAATATCTGCAGCAGTTGGTGTTACATCACTTCTACCGAGTCCGTTTGGATCTCTTAATACTAATCCTCCTAATAATTGGACTATAGTATATGTTACATTATCAGCCGTAGTAACTGTTGATGCTGTTAAATTAACTTGACTATTCTTTCCTAATACAACATTTCCACGTCCATTAGGAGTAATATTTATATTAGAATCACTAGCAGAAGTGGTAATATCCATAACACCGGCCGATGTAATATCTATACCACCAGCACTGGCAGTAATGGAAATAGCATCAGCTCCTGTACCAGCGCAAGATGCTATTAATGTTTGATTTCCTCCTCCTGCTACTACTATATTTAAATCTTTAGCTTCGCCAGTGACTGTTAAATTAGAATCATCAGTAGCATCCAAAGAAAGTGTTGTACAATCTAAAGTTGCAGCACCAGTTACATTAACATCTAAAATACCAGCGTTTATTTCAACCTCTGACGTTGCAGCAGTATCAGCGTTAAGCTGAAAAGCTACACCGGCGGTATAAACTGTAGTTATAACAATATCACTATCTACACCAGATGCAGTTATAGCGACAGCACCAGATGCATCAATAGTTAAAGCAGCTGAATTTATATCCATCGTACCAGTAGTAGTAAGATCTAATTCACCTGAACCAGCTCCTATTGATAATCCAACAGCATCAATAGTAGCAGCACCAGTTACATTAACATCTAAAATACCAGCGTTTATTTCAACCTCTGACGTTGCAGCAGTATTAGCGTTAAGCTGAAAAGCTACACCGGCGGTATGAACTGTAGTTATAGCAATATCACTATCTGCTCCAGATGTAGTTATAGCGACAGCACCAGATGCATCAATAGTTAAAGCAGCTGAATTTATATCCATCGTACCAGTAGTAGTAAGATCTAATTCACCTGAACCAGCTCCTATTGATAATCCAACAGCATCAATAGTAGCAGCACCAGTTACATCAATAGTTAAAGCAGCTGAATTTATATCCATCGTACCAGTAGTAGTAAGATCTAATTCACCTGAACCAGCTCCTATTGATAATCCAACAGCATCAATAGTAGCAGCACCAGTTACATTAACATCTAAAATACCAGCGTTTATTTCAACCTCTGACGTTGCAGCAGTATCAGCGTTAAGCTGAAAAGCTACACCGGCGGTATAAACTGTAGTTATAACAATATCACTAT
>Ga0213861_10001217_pt1 | contig 22824 bp, 23 predicted proteins | sample PICome_4_FD_160110 | JGI IMG/M metagenome (GOLD analysis project Ga0213861, IMG submission 160110) | Coastal seawater microbial communities near Pivers Island, North Carolina, United States - PICO131 | ecosystem: Environmental > Aquatic > Marine > Coastal | place: USA: North Carolina... | reverse complement strand
CAAATGAAGAAGAAAGAAGAAAACATATTCTGGAACAGATGATATATGCGGCAGAACTTACGCCGAAGAATGTATTTATTTATAAAAAAATATTTTGCGGGGACAAATACAAGTTGAATATTTATCAAGGTGATACCTTAAAAATGGATGTAAAAAAAGAGTTTAAACTACCTTCTGATTTTGTTGGGTTTGATGTGGTAATGGGAAATCCACCATACAACGCAAATGGAACAAAACACATTGGTGATAAAAATATTTATGTTTATTTTTCAAAAATAGCTCTGACAAGTTGGTTAAGGATGAATGGATATTTACTTTTTATACATCCACCTGTATATAGAATGCCATATCATAAAATACAACATACACAAACAAACTTAAATGAAATATATACATCAAACAAAATATTATGCATAAAAATGTATTCAATTGAAGAAACCCATAAATTAATGTCTGTTATGATAAATGTTGATTTTATAATAATTAAAAATGAAATAAATGATTTGACATATAAAAGTAAAATAATTGATACACAAAAAATTGAATATGAAATACTTATTAAACCAAATGATTTTATACCCAATTTTGGATTAAATATAATGGAAAAAATAAAAAATAAAAGTATAAATGGAAATATAGAATTAAAATTAGATAGTGAAATGCACGCACAAAAAACAAAAGGTTCAACCTATAAAAATATTCATGGAATTACGTCAAACGGAATAAAGATATGTATGTCGGATAAAAAACACAAGTTTTTTGATGCTCCAAAATTAATAATTAATGGCATAGGAAGTTATAATTATGTATTTTATGATATAAAAGGAGAATATGGACTGACCCAATCACCTGTTGGCATAATTAATCCATCTAAAAATACTTTGCAATTTATACAATCTCCATTATTCCATTATATCGCAAGTTCAACAAAAATTATTGGAAACAATTTTAATATAAAAACTTCTATTTTTCTGCCAATTATTCCACAAGATGTAAAAATAAATGATGTTAATGATTTATATAATTATTTTAATTTTACGCAAACTGAAATAAATATGGTAAATAAAGTTTCTATTCCAATATATAAAAATCAATATTTATCATGCGATGGAAAAATGTTATTGAATGGAAATGTAATACCTAAAATAAAAGAAGAAACATACAAAGAAATAGATGAAGTTGATGAAGATGAAGATGAAGTGGTAGAAGACAAACCACCTAAAACCCCCTCAATAAAATTAGATAAAAAAATAGAATTAATCCATGTAACAGAAGCAAAAGAAGAAATATCAATATCACCACCTATTCCGAAAAAAAAAAGAACAATAAAAAAACGCCCAAAATTATTAATAGTTGAAAGTTCTAGTGAGGATAAAGTTGTTCCTGAAAATTCAAATGCCGAAAAAATATTTAATCCATTAACAAAGAGGTATGTTAAAAACACGTTGGAAAATAGGAAAAAAAAAGAACAACAAACATTAAAACGAGGATGGAAATCAAAAAAAAGAACTAGAAAAAATAAGGGCAATAAATAAACTAGTAAATATAATATTTTTTTATTATACACCTTTGAAGATTTAAAATGGCACGGTTGATATATTTTTATATATTATATGAAGCATAAAAGTCCAGACTATAAATTATCTGCTGTTAAATATTATTTGAATAATAAAGATGGATATGATAAAACCTGTAAAATATTTGACTGTAAGAAATCTTCAATCAAACGATGGATACATACATATAACACTACAAAAACTCTTACCAGAAAGAATAGAAACCCTGTATCATATAAGATAAATAAAGATAATAATATTACTTTGAAAATGACGAGAATAAGACACGAACCAGTAAAGCGTTTTGGTAAGGATATTGACATAAATAAAAACATAAAATAGTTTTACGATGAAGTGAAAAAATACAAAATAGAGGATATTATTTGTATAGATGAAACCTCTGTAAAATCATTACAAAAAAGAAACCATTGTTATTAAAGAAAATCTCTTCCAACCATAACTTCTTTGGATACTTTTTTGATTATTTTCTCTTCCTTTTCAAAATCATTCCCTCCCCTTCCACCCATTGCTTCCATAATAATGTTATTGTATTGGTCAGAAAAGTTAGAACTGCTTATGATACAGTCTGGGTGAACTTCTTTGAATTTTGGTAACATTCTAGCGTTTTTAACTGACACTTTTCTAATCATCTTGTGCATTTTCTTCTGTGCTTCATCCCTTTCCCATTTATCTTCATCTTTAATATACATTGTTTCTCTTTTCTTATCAGTACAATGAACCGGTCTTTGACTAACATCCAGGTCCTTGAGGTTCTTTACGATTATATTAGAAATGCCTTCTATATAACCAAGTTCTCCAACTCCCTCTAGGTCGGTCAATCGCAACTTAATTGATTCAACAAATTCAGTAATGTTCATTGCGTCTTTGCACGTTTCATTCAAGAAAAAATTAAGATTGAATGACTTGTTATGAGAATTTATTGTATTATGGTTACTATTTTGTATTGTACCATTTTTAACGACTTCCATCATTTTATTTGACTGTTCCACCATGATAGTTTTTAAGTCGCTATTTTCTTTTATTAATTCAGAATTTTGTTTTATAACCATCATAATGAGGTCTTTGTCGGTTGGTTCGTCTTCTTCATTGGTATCATATTCTTCTGTCGCATACGAGACGTTGTTATGGCATTTTTTTTTATGAACATGTAAGCTTTGACGAAATTTAAACATTTTACCACACTCGCAAATATTTGATTTTTTTGTGGTGACTACATTTATGTCAACATTTGTCAACATTTTATGTTTAGTAGTGAGTATATGTTTGTCATAATTGTTTTTACGTGACGTTGTATAGTCACAAATTGAACAGTATAATATCTTTGCTACTATTTTGCTACTTTCTGTCAACATTTCTTTCTATATATTGTTGACATTAAAAGTAGCAAAATATTTTTAATCAAAATTAATATTTTTTTTATCGTAACAAAAAAATAAAAATAAAAAAACGATGAGACCGTAAAAATTTTTTATGGTCACAACGTTATTTTTTTCGGGAAAGTTTTTTGGCCATTTCATTTTTGGACAATTATAATTGTCCATTTTTCAAATTTACAAAAAACTTTCCCGAAAAAAGTAAAAGTATGAAATTTCAACATTTTACACCCGTATGTAATTTAAAACGGAACAATTTTGAAGATTTAAAATGAGACCAAATACCGTAATAATATAATAATTTTGTATTATATTATGAAACATAAGGATAATATTAGAAAAACCTGTAAAATATTTGATTGTAGTAAATCATCACTACAACGATGGTTACAAAAATAAAAAACTTCTAAAAATCTTACCAGAAAGAATAGAAATACTGTATCATATGTAGAACAAGTAATCAAAGACCTTCAACGATCACTTATAACCAAAATGTACACAAGGTATGAAAAGACCTAAACTTTGAATGTATTTTTATGGGTTTTTGTCCCATTTTAAATCTTCAAAGGTGTATAAACTTAGTGCGGTTAAATATTATTTAGAAACACCAAATAGTATAGCCGATGTAATCAATTGTCAAAATTGTATTTTTCAAAGTCAAACTTGTTATATGCGTTTTTTTGTTGTTTTATTTGTTTCTCTCTTTTTGCCTTTTCTAATACTGCGGTGGCAGAAGCAATTTCAACGTCGCTTACATCTCCATCCTTATTTGTATCAATTAATTTATGAAGCACTCTATATTTATGAGGTACAACGCACAACGGATGTTCTTCGTTGAATAAATATTCTGATAAAACGGTAAATATAGCGGTTAAAGTAAGTGCTGTATAAATATCACGCGTACCCATCCACGCCATAGAAAATACGAGCAATTGTTTGCTCACGGACATTTTCAAGTATTCTTCGGTTGATTTGCTGAATTGTATTTGAATGAATTTTGACCCAACGTTAAGAAGTATCATTACAATTCCAGCAAAATATTTGCTGGAGTTCAACGTCATAATATGTTGGTTTAAATACATAAATCCATTGGTTATTGGTGTAAAAATGGTAGGTTTTCCTCCAACTTTCGTTATAATTGGAGGTTGTACGGGAGGATTATTTAGTGAAGGAGGTTGCATTATATTAAAATAATATATTATTAAAATAATATATTATAATTATTCAATTATTCAATTATTATGAATACCGAACCGTCTAAAAAGAGTACTAATGTTGTTTGTTGTTTTATTGTAAAACCCTTCGCCTGCCACACGCGTATTTCTAACAAACGGTCTATACATTTGTCTTATTTTGGGTGTAAATTTTTCTATTACATTTGGTGTATTAATATAAGCAAAAACCAAGACAATAAACGCAAAAAAAACATAGTGTTTAAAATAATTCATAATTCTATATATTTATTAATTATTTTATATAATCCAAAATTATACGTTGGTGTAACCGGATCCGAATGAATTTTTGTCAGATGGTTCTACATTGTCGCCCGAACTTTCTGAATTATTAAAAACAGGTATTTCATTTGATTTTTTACCACGCAAAATGGTATTCTCTCTTTCAACAATATTAAATCCTTCCTTGGCCTTAAATGTTTCTGTGGTTGGTGGCATGGAAGCCACTCCTGATGTAGCAGAAGTTATGTTGTCTGGTTTAGTAAGTTCTTGTGCTTTACTAATGTTTTTTTTAACATTAGGCGTGGTCGAAGAAAAAGTTTTATTTTCATAAAACCCTTCAAAATACGACAAGTCGTAATGATTTAACAACAATATAATTAATAAAGCCGCAAACAACCCTAAATATTTATGAGCATAACTTATTCCTAAAATACTAAATATCAAGATGGTTCTTCCAATAATTGTATCTATTAAAAAATTGAAAATTTGTGATTGACTTAATAAGACAACCAGAAACAACGTTGAAATAATCCCGGTGTTGGTTTTGCTTAATAATTGAATGCCCATATAATATATAATATATAATTTATTCTAAAAATATATGTGTTATCTTTTGGTAAATTTATTAATTTATTATCTACATTTTTTATAAGAATGTCTTTAGCAATGTTTGCGGCACCGGTTGATGAAAATAATGAACACCAAATAAATAACAACGACAATAATATAATGAATAAAAAACGACGAACACACAATAGAACACAGAAAGTAAATTCAACCGAAAATTTTACCACAAATAAAGTAAATTCTATTTTAAATGAAATTTATAATAATATGGGTGAAGATGAGGAGGACGTAGACACCTTTAATCCGCCACCAAAATCGTCATCTTCGGGTGTTGAAAAAACGTTGATGCCCCCTCAAAGTGCCGAAATGGCGAGTCCTCAATATTCGTCCAACGACCTAATGAATAGAACATTAGGAAGAACTCCTCAACCTTCATATGATGGAAACGACAATTTAGACTTGAATGACTATAAAAATTACGGAAGCGATGCGACCAACGACAAATATTACAAACAGTTGATACCTGGTTACGAATCTCAAAAACGTAACGCAAACCGACCTTATCATAATGGGGGTGCGGAAACGTCGCATCAACCACAACAACAACCAGACGTGTTGATTCAAAAGTTGAATTATATGATTTCTCTCTTGGAAGAACAGCAAGACGAGAGAACAGATAATGTGACAGAGGAAGTAATTCTGTATTCCTTTTTAGGAATTTTTATAATATTCATCGCCGACTCTTTTGTTCGGATTGGTAAATATGTCAGATGAATTAGGCGAATGCCTAACCAACCCAACCAACCCAACCAACCCATCGATGATTAATTTAGGACGAATGTTTTATTTGCGTTGAATGTTGGATACGCATAATTGTAAAAGAAATATGCTGTTGGACTTACGATATATGGTGTCGTTTTATACTTTATATTATTTATAATAATATTATTGTCTGCGATGTCTTCTATAACAGAAAAACCAAAATAATGGTCGTGTGCTATTTTCCAAAAACTTATTTTAAATCCGTGAGCAAATATGGTTTCATCACAATCACATATAGACGCAAAACAACTGAGTGCCTCCATATTTTTCTCCACCTGGACGCACGATTTTCTAAAAAAATATGCCGATGCAACTGTTTCATTAACGACAATCGCATAAATGAAAATATTTTTGGTCTTTATTAGTTCAACAATATTCGCGATTTCGGTATTAATTAAAATGTCAAACTTTTTCCCTGCTGTTTTAATGAAATCAAATAAAATATGAAAGTTTTGCGCGTTTATTTCAAGTATTGCGTGTTCTGCTGACAAATCACACGGTTTAGACCACGTGTCAACTTTAAATCCATACGTAGAATACACACATAGCGGAACGATGCCTGTTAATTCGTCTTCTCGCTTGAAGAGGGAAACCCCGATGGTTTTATTTATGTGTCTCTGGTTGTAATGGTGTGTTTGAATAAGTTGCTGTGCGATGCCTGTTTTTCTATGCTGTTTATCAACGCACATATAATCCACGTAATATGCCATTAGGTGAATATCTTCATCACAGTTGGTCGCAGACCTTTTGGTAATGGAAATGTAAACAGGTCGCGATGTGATGATTCCTACTGTCTGTTTATCGGCGATGGTGGTGCTATTTTTAACGTCCAATAGTAGGGTGTCGTCGTTGTAAAATGTAATGAATGATTTATTGGTATGTCCGTTAAAATATGGGATAATATTTTCTTTAGTTGGAGAGAATATGTTGTCTTTGTTACGCAGATATTGTGTTGATATTAAATTTACGAATCTCTGCGATTGTAGTGGAGTTAATTCGTCGTTGACGATGGTTTCTATCTTTCTAAAATTGGTGTATTTGTTGTCTGACGGTAAAGAGTGGTCGATTATTCCCGGCGGTTTAATCATATAGGCAAAGTCATATACGTGAAATACTGGTTGTATCGCCCAAAATCCTAATTTAGTTTTCACGTATGCGTACGCCAACAATATAATAAGCATTATACAAAATAATATGTAGTAAATGTGGTCGTTTAACATATTATTTAAAATGAATTATTTTTATATATTTATACGCGGTTGAATATTTGCGCCACAACTTTACAGAGACATCACAACAATCATAATACATACCAGCAATACGATAATTCGCAATATATCCATAATATAGAATATGATAAATTTTTTATATTACATTAAGTCGTTATATCTTTTAACTGCGTTTTCATAAAGTTTAATCCCGTGACGTTTATCCTTAAATTCCAACGATAAGTCGTTTACGCAACCAGAATAACATAAACTATGTCTATACAAAAGCATGTACTGAATTTTATTTAAAATGGTTTTGTCCAAATGAATGATGTTGTTGCATTCGCGAAAGGTATGATCCAAATGTTCTATCGGACACATTATAAGATACGGTTTTTTCGCAGTATGATTGTTTTTTATCTCACAACAACCGATCAATTTGCAATTAATATACGACCCTGGCATTAAAGAGTTTTCCATGATAATTATAACATCTAATGTCCCGTTGTAGGTGTTTGACGTGTTTGGAATGATGCCAAAATTAAAATGCGATTTAAATGGATAATCAAGTATTTGGTCACAAACGAGTGCGTGTTTTTCGTCGTCGTATTTATACCTTACTGAACTATTGCTTCCTTGTTCTACTAATACATCAATCTTGTATTCTATTATGGTTTCTTCTGGTATTGCCAATTGTTTTCCTATTTCAACAAAACTGTCGTCAAACATGCTGTCCATCTAATATAAATAATGATAATAAAAAACATACTAAAATGTATTACTATTCTGGTTTTGTGAAAACATACAAATACTGACTTTCGTAAGCACATTTTACCATATCTATTTTTTCGTGAAGTATAAGACCGCTGTCTTGTGCCATATTAACGATGGCTGAAGTGTCCTCCATATATAATTGATGTTGCTGTTTTCGCACCTTTCCATCAGGGAACTTGAATTTTTCTTCAAAAGTTGCGGTGTCGTTGGGTTCATCTAAATTAAAGTTGGACGTATATTCAAAATCGTTGAATTTTATTTTGGTATTGGTTATTCTTTTCTTTGCGTATTTTTGAGGAGACACTACATATAACGGATTTCCGGGAGGTAATATAGGGTCGAATGATTCTCGGTCAACCAGATGAAGCACTAAATATCCGCCTGGCATGAGCCACTCCATGCAATTGTCGAAAAATTGTCTCTTTTCCTTAAAGTAATAAATTGTAAAATATAAGCAAATAACATGTGTGAGTGAATTTAATTGAAACAAATTAGTGTCTATTGCGTTTCCGACCTTAAAATTTAATGCTGGATAATTTTCTTTGGCGGTTTGTATCATGGACGGAGAGATGTCTATGCCGATGACTTGAAGGTTTTTAGAAGACAAATTATCGGTATGATGTCCGGTTCCGCACCCGATGTCTGCTATTACACTTTTACTGGTGGGTGTTGTGTTATTTATAATTGTCCCGATTTCATAATCGTTTTTAATAGTGTTAAACACGAGATGGTCATAAATATTTACATAAAAATCGTCAAACACTTCGTTGCCTTGTTTGAACAAGAAATTATCGTTAATCGTCATTCCCTCTTTTTTGGGAATTAAATATTTAAAAAAAGATACAACCATCAACAATAAAATTATAAATACTAATATTTTACCAATGTTAGATAATTTGTTATAAAAGTTAAATACAGGTTTAATAGTTTTCATCTATATGTATTGTTGTTATTTTTTTTGTATAATTCAAAATATATGGGTGATATTGAAATTAATGATACAAGGTTGGCAGGAGAATTTAAAGGAATAACTTTTTCAAAATTCAAGAAAACCGATGTTAAAAAGGAATTACTAAATAGTTTGATTGGTTCTAAAATAGAACAAGCGTGTTATTGGAGTGCCGAACTTATTTGTGCTGGACACTACATAGATTTATGGGACACGATTATTTTTTTTTATTCCAACCACGTGCATTTAGGAAACCCTAAAATCGCCATTTATCTTGAATTAAGAATTAACAACTTTAAGGACATTTTGAATGATGGATATTCCGAAGATGAAATGAAAATGAGAAATAATGATAAAATAAGGCGACTATTCGGAGAAATAATGTGTATATTATGTGACGCAAAACGCAAACATAGTTACAATATAATTAAAATTAAAAAAGAAGAGTTTGACATGGTTGAATTGAGAGACAAATTTAAGGCACCAACCAATAAATTTGCCGAAGACATTTTTTCGGAGGAAGACCCAAATGAGTTGTTTCCAGCAATTAATGAAATTGCTTTTAATATATCTGCGGAGGGGGCAAATGTGATGAATGCGTGTTATTGGGTAGAATGGGTGATTGAATTTGAATCAACGTGTAAAAAAAGAAAGGAAAAGTTGGTTTGTGAGATACGCAATTTTCCACAGGTGGACATTAAATTTCAAAAGGACGTTGTATGGATTATTTGGGATTTGCTTATAACCGAATCTGCAAAGAGGTCAAAAATTATTCAAAAAATAATGAACGCTCTATTGACATTATTTGCGATAAGATACACACGTGGATGCGTTAAAAGACGCAGACCTATTATTTATTTTGCGTTATCTTTATTATGCGAATCATCTATTAGTACCGAAGAAATAATGAGAGTATCCCAAAAAGAAATTGTTGGCAATATTTTAACTAAAATAGATTTGGTTTACAAACAAATTAAAAAGTGCGAGGAAATGAATGAACCTATATACGACACCTTTAAGGACCCTAAAACAATCAACTTGGAAAGAACGATTGAAAAACTAGAAAAAATGAATACCTTCGGCGAGACGTTTATTCCACGAATATAAATTTATCTCTACTATTTGTATAATGCCTACTAAACACACGATGAGGACAAAAAAAAGAGATAAAGGAACACGAAAAACACCAGTTCGCGATAATTCTCTTGAGACATTTGAGAAACAAATTACTTGTTTATTTTTAGAGATGCTGATGATGGTTAAATTGTTTCACTGGAAAACAACAAGTTACGCGACTCATAAAGCAACTGACGAGTTGTATGAAAAGTTGAATGAAAACATCGATGAATTTATAGAAATTCTTTTAGGTAAAACAAATTCCAGAATAAATTTAACCAAGAATAAAAAAATTAGATTGATTGATTTATCTTCTCCAAATGAATTGAAGAGAGAAGTGGAAAAGTTTAAGAACTATTTAGTCGACCTAAACAAAAATTCAGTAATGAAAAAAATGTCAAACACCGATTTATTCAACGTTCGGGATACAATATTAGGGCATTTGAATCAATTCTTATATTTATTGTCATTCGAATAAATAGTAAATGTAATATTATATTATGAATTAATATGCTAAATTATACTAAAATTAATATATATTTTTAGTATAATGGATGAAACAAATGGTTTAACCGATTCAATATTACAATCTGGAGACAGTTCTTTACAATCCACCGGATTTGGTTCTTCGGCAACTGATTACGGTTCTTCTGGGTCTGATTCTGGAACCGGTTTTTTCGCTGGATTTTTTGGCGGACTGGCAACTATTAACACGACTACGTGGATAATCATTTTTGTTATTTTAGCATTTTTGGGGTTTAATATTTTTGTTTATTTGGGGAAAGGAACGCAGACGGTCGCCTCTTTTGTCACGCCATTAATAGAAAAAATTGCGTGGTTAGTTGCATTGGTAACTGGGAAAACGGTTGATGTTGCGGCAGAAGGGACTAAACAAATGGTTAGTCTAACGGCCGACACAGTAGATGCTGGTCTGTCAACGGTTCAAGATGTAATTCCCGACGAAGCAAAGGGTAGTGTAAAATCCCAACCCATTAAAGAAACGGTCCCTCAATTAAATCAACAACAAAACGATTCTTTAACAACCGCTTTGGATGCTTCAAAACCAGAGAAACATCAACCGTCTGACTATGAGGGGGTGGAGGCACCAAGCACCGTCCATTCTGGTGGAAAATCCGGATGGTGTTATGTGGGCGAAGACCGTGGATTTAGAACTTGCGCTGAAGTTGGTGTTAACGATACTTGCATGTCTGGAGATATATTCCCGAGCAACGAACTATGCATTAATCCTAATTTAAGAGCTTAAATATAACACTAATTTATTTATCCCATTTACACCCTTGAAGATTTAAAACCGCACCTTTCGGTGAAATAAAATAATCAAAAAGTGTAACATCAATAGTAGACGTTTCACCTACGATGGTCTAACTTTACCATTTCCAATTACGATTCTATACAATAAAATTTTTTATATAATTTTTATTGTATTTTTATACGGGTTTTGCCCGCTCTAAATCTTCAAGAGTGTAACCTTATGCGACAACATTCGCCTTGATGAGATATGTGCGGTCAGGGATGGCACCAGAACCAATACCGATGGCGGCCTTTTGGGTAGCGTCAGCGGCAACAGTCATTTTAAAGTAGATTGCGTCTCCGACAATCAAAGGGCAAGAATATGATTGTAACCCGTTTAAGAGGGTTGGGATGCTGAGAGCCACAAGGGCGCTAGAATCAAAACGGTTAGGGTCGTTCAATAATATTTGAGATAAAATTTTATAAGAGGGGTTGGAGCTGGCAGAAGCATCTAACCAATTTAGGGCAGCTAAATCAACAAGTGTACTATCAAGTTGGGTTTTGGCCTCGGTATCTAAATCAGTTCTTAATTGTGTTTCGTTCGAAAACAAATCAACACCAATTTGTGTGCCAAATATTTGTAATGCCAAATAACGAACATAGTCGTATGTAACGGTGTTCTGAGGGTGGACAGCAGCAGAATTCATTATTGAACCTGAACCACCAGCAATGCATTCTGTATAAGAATCTAAAAAGTTGGAAGACATGGGAGCGCCAACAGCGGTGTGAACAACGCAATAATTTAAATCGTCGGCCACCACATTGTCTACATCGCTTGAATCAGTGTGGAAGCGGAACATATCTTTTACGACAGACAATGACACATCAAATTCCGCATGAACTTCCGCGGTAATCACCGAAGTATCACCACCTTCAATTGTAGCAAGAGAAGCAGCAGCGTCGAACGAAAGTTCAGATAAGTAGAAATCCTGAGCAGCCATTATACATTTACTATATGTTTTTATTTTACCAGAAAAAAATAAGGTTACATATAATTATAATTATCAACGACAATTTCTATTTTCTCCTTAAATTAGGTTTTATACCAAAAAATTAATATTATATAATTGAGTCTACATAATACAACTTCGAAGGGTCATACAACAATTTATCGGGAACGCCATACAATTCGTGATATTTGGCATAACGCGGTTTAATTATCGCTAAAGTACTCTTAACTTCGAACTCTGCGATCAGACTTTTACTGTTTAGTTTTTTAATAAATTCATTTAACTTGTCCATATTGTTCAACGTAATAGAATCAAGTCTCCAATTTTCAGAGTTTACGCCTAAAACTCTACAATCATTTTTCTGATTATACGCGTTATACAAACCGGCCCACACATTCATAAAAATATCTATAATATTATAAAAATGACATCTTGGATCAAGTGTTTGTTGTAAATTATACAAGTCAACGTTCAAATTATTATAAGCATTTAAATCAACGCGGGTATCATCGTCTAATCCTACAAAATTATTGTAATTTTCCAATATAGAATTTACTTGTTTTATAGAATCTGTTGTGAATAAATTAGTGTATACATTAGCATCGCATCTTTTGATTTCAACTGTATCAAAAACGGTTATGGGAGTAATTCGTGTGTCAAATACAATATCGTTTGATAGACCTGTTTCGGTTAAAGTTTGTACAATTTCACCACCTTGACCACCTTGCACGGGAATTGGTGTTGTAGTGTAGTCTACAACCGATGTTGAATTTATTGTAAACGATGTTTTAGGTGTAGGTGCTTTAGATGTAGGTGCTTTAGATGTATGTATTTTAGATGTAGGTGCTTTACTATTGTTATAATGAAGTGTTTGGGTTTTTTCGGGTTTAAATTTATTTATTGCAATGTTCTTAATAAAGTCATTTCTTGTTGATTTTTCTTGTTTTTTAATATTCTTCGATTTGTCATCGTGTTGACCCAAATAAAATTGTGTCGCATTCATAAGGTCGCACATTTGATTTATTTTTTTTAAAAATAAATCGTTTAATGTTTCATCCGGCGATTTATTGGATTGAATTTGAATGGAGTTGTCGTTTTTAGTAGAATCTAAAATATGTTTAAACTCAATTGATTCAGTATTTTTTGTTGGTGTTTCAATTATGGGTATATTACCGTCATCGAACACTACATCTACGTTCAACTCGTCAGTATTTTTCGTTTGTGATTCAAATATTGGTATAGTAACTTCGTCACCAATAACTACATCTACGTTCAAATCATCTGTATTATCTAGTTGTAAAGTATAATTAATCTCATAATAAATCGCACCTTTCTTTTTGTTTACAAGTGGAATTATTCCTTGTATTATATTTGTTTCGTATAAATCTCCATTTATGTATATATTATAACTAGATATAGGTAAACATTTTGTACTATTGTTTGTAATAGATATTACAATTGTTGTTTCAGTTCTATATTCAAACTGAATTATCGGTGGCAAAGGGAAAAGTGCACTAGTTAGACCTTTATATCCTTGTGGAAATTTATTACCACTATTGTTCATCGTATATTTTTGTCTAGGATAAAACGTGTTTATTCTATTATCCCAGCATAACTCGGTTGGTGAACCAGGAACATCGGAACAATAAGACATGTTACAAACGACCGACTTGCTTGTATTTTCTTTAATAATTTCTCCGGTGCAAGGATTTGTTTGTGTCCCGCATACAAGATTTCCACCAGATTTAACTGAATTGTCATAACACCCGTCCGGATTTTGAACGTTGTATTTAAATGGACCAGAAATATTATTTGGTTTTCCGACAATCAAATTATCAACTTTAAATGTTTCATATTTTACACGTGACATATTAGTTGTGTTTGGGTTTGTGTGTGTTTGACTTTGACTTGCGTATGATTTAGTTCTATTTGGACCACCACCCTTTGCCAATTGGGCGTATTTTTGTTGTTTGGTCAACCCCGCACTATTTGATTTGTATTGTAAAATATTTCCTTTGTTAAAAAGTTGTTTTTCATAATTTGCTTGTTGAAAAGTCGTCTGATTTCCAGTTAAAGCGTTGTAAATATTGTTATAATTATTATTATTTGTATTATAAGTACACGCATTTTGCACTCTAGACCAAACTCTGGTTGGGTCTGGTAAATAATAATACATTTTTGACATTATATAATTAATCATTATATAATTAATAATTTACCAACAAATTATTAATCTATATTAAATTTCTGATTAAGATTAAGCACCATAAAAGAACCATCTTAAGGATAAATAGTTATAAGTGGCGTCTGACAAGCCGGTATTTCCTATCATTTTAGTATTAGGACCATTCGCGGACAATTTTTGGATAGCCGAAGTGCCTAAAGCATAATTGTAATACCACAAGTTAGAAATGTATCCATCAAAACCGCCGTTCATCGCCACATATACGTCGCCGTAATTTTGTTTGGGAACGCCCACCAAATTAATGCTTCTTGTGATGGTTCCATTAATGTAAACGTCCAACGTGGTGTTTTGACATCTAATAATAACGTTGAACCATTTATTAATTGGAATGTCTTTTATTGTAATTTCCTCGTTAATAACATTAAAGGTGTTCATCATTACCACGAGGTCGTTGGTGTCTGGCGCTATATATAAACCAGGTGCGTTATTTGGCGATATTAATCCGTTATTCTGTAAATCGCTATTTCCCTTGCTAAAAATATGTTTATAAGACCCCGAATTGCCTGAATTGTAAATGGTATTTACAAATAACCAAGTGGACCACGTAAATTCTACTCCTTCTGTTGCGTTTACCGACCGATAAATGGTTTTATTTGAGCCTCCACTTGGGTCTTGTTCGAAGACAATCATCTGTGATGCGTCCACCATTCCGTCGATAAGATGTGGTGACTCGGTCGGTTTAAATATTTTAGTTACAATTGTAATGCCGATTCTTAATAATACGATAAACCCAAAAAGAACCAATAACATAAATGCTAATTTAGATACCAATGTGTTTGATTCTAAAAATGATGTTGGACTTGTCGTTGAGAAAGAATTAAATGTTCCAGTACTGCTCATTTATATATATTAAACAAATAAGAAAATATTAATCCTAAAATTAAATAGTTACACTACTTTGCGTAGTTCCGTTTTCTACTATAGATAATTGAAGTTGGTAAGAATTAAACATGCTAGACCAACTTGTATATCCTTTGGTGTAAATGTTCCACACTTCTTGCGGATTTAAAGAATCCGGATAATACTGAAATTTGGCGGTCCACCCTTCAAATCCACCGGTTGGGGTAATATATACATTAGAATTGTTGTTTACATTTGCGACACCAGGTAATAAACAGGTTCTGACCAATTTTCCGTCTATATATAAGTCCATGGAACGTCCGTAAACACTTACTACTAGATTGACCCACTTTTGAATAGGAACATTTGCTACAGAACACGTGTGAATGACTGTTTTACCTCCAGCGGTAGTTGGTTCTTGGTCGACACCGGGATAACAACCCAACGAAACGGTTATGTTGTTTTCAATTTCGCCTAAAACAACCGAAGGACAAGGGTCCAATCCATTAATTCCGTCAACGTGTGTGCCTGTTTGACTACTCTTTGCTCCCATTCTTCCAAAAATAACTTTGCTTTCTCCATAACGATAATTCCAGTTGTTTATGTAAAACCACGTCGAATACGCAAAATTGCTTGTGGGAACGCTTGAATCGTTTGTGGCTAGACTAGAAGCGGAAATCGTCGTTGATACGGTTCCATCTTGCACCCCAGTTAATGTGTATGGGTCAGATATTAAATATTTAATTAACATTAGTATTAATACAACTACAACAATGGAAATTACAATACCTAAAGGATTCATTATATATTATAGATTTAAAAATTTATGGTGAATAATTTAATAAATAATGAATAATGAATAATGAATAATTTAATGAATAATGAATAATGAATAATGAATAATTTAATAAATAATGAATACTTTAATAATTATGCGATTTTTATTATGGTTTCATTTGAGTCGTTTATAACTGGTGGGGTTTTATTTTTAACCATATTGTATAAATAATAAATATTTAACGAATTTAATGCTTTGTTAAAATATGTGACGTTGCATATCCCACCGTTAATGCCGTTTTCTTGACCGATTGTTAATTTATCTAGCGTGTAATACGGAACTACTCCTATATTTGATTTTACTAATTCCCCATTTAAAAAAATATCCATCGTTCCTCCATTATAATTAATTATAATGTTGTTCCATTTTTGTAACAAGACCTTATCGTGCTTGTATAGAATTCTATTATTATCTTCGTCAAAATCAGTTAATTTTGCGGAAGTTTTTTCGTGAAACCCATCTTGTTTCACGGTTATAAGAAATGAATTGGACGACGAATTATAAAGAAGGTTTGGTTTTCCGCCAAAATTTAATAACGAGGTATACTTATTATAAGCAGGAGTAGTATTTGGAGGAAAAGAGTCTAAATAAACCCAACAAGATATCGCATACTGATATTCATAATCATCTGTTCCTGTTAATTCTTCGTATGTTCCTAGAGTGTAAAGGGTGTCTGTATGAACTGGACGATTAACTAACTGTGTTCCTCCTTGAAGATTGAATTTATGAAGTATCGTGGGAACATAAAAAAGCAAAATAAATAATGAAATAATAACAGCAATTGTTATAAATGAACTTATTTGTGTTTTTTCTTGAGACCCGGAAGAAGTCATTTTCGCGCCAATAAATCCAACAACGTCGTTAAACAAACCAGGAATATAAAACAACACATTAACAAATAATGAAAAAAATGCGTTTTTCTTTGCGTTTCCAGTTGGAGTGGTAACGTGAATTGTTTTATATATTAAACCCAATATGGATAAAATCAATAATAAATTTAACACAAACGTTGTGGTGCCTGTGTTGTCTGTTAAATGTTTAATATTATAAACAATAAACGCAATAAGCAGTCCTGATATAACAATCCCAAATAATATCAATAAGGAATGTCTAAATGTATTTAATTTATTAATCGCTCCAGAATTATCCACGATTTCAGGGAAAATTTTACCACTTGATACAATTAAAAGCAACCATAATATGCTAATGATAAGTATTAACATAAGTATTGGACCAGAATAAGTTGGTTTGGTTAAAAAATCGGTTGGAAGCGTCTGTATTATTATGGTTATGCTAATGATGAATAATATAAACCCAATACTACCATAAGAAGCAAACCCCGAAAAATTGTCCAATAGATTATTTGGTTTATCTGGAGATGTCGATTCATTTTTTTTGTCGCCCATCGTTAGCAACGTAATTAAATATACCAATCCAAAAGCGGCGCTTATGATTGTTAATAATAGCGAATAACCAAAATATTCTTTAATATATCCTCCCGGGTCTATGTTGTAGTAAACAATAATAACCGTTAACAAACACAAAAACAATATCATCATTTTAATTCTTTCATAATTAACATTAAACTCGTCTACTAAATTTTGGGTGGTTGCTTTGTAAAACGTAAAAATACCAACCAATATAGTTATTGGAGTTAAAAAATAAGCATATTTGTTAATGGTTTCTGGTTTCATTAGTGTAAATAACGCGATTATAAAAATTGTATAAATAATTGCCAAGGTTACGTTGCTAATTTGCTGAAATAATTTTCCAACATCTTTAAAATTTGGCATTAATGTAAAACAAACCCCTATAACCAATAATATAAAAAATATAATAATAAATGACGTTCCGATAATTTCTTCCTGAGACTTTGTTCCTGACGACGTAGATGTAGTCGTTTTAGGAATTTTTACCTTATACAACATTAAAAATAAAGATACAATTAGAACTACCAGTAGTGCTATAAATGGATAAAGAACGGTTGGTTTCATTATTTCTGGTAAAACATTTTGTTTATCTACCGTATCATTCATATATTATTATACAATAATAATATATTTATTGGTGAATTATTACATTCAACCCATTATAATTTTTTTATTATAATTTTTTTATTATAACATTACATATTTTCGCTGGCAGTTTTTTCTCCGTGGCAATTTCTACATAAAGCTATCAAATTTTGAACCTCGTTTCCTCCACCGTATTCCAATCTCATTTTATGATCTATTTCAAATGTGTGGTTTAATTGTTGATTACATGAACCACATTTCCAATCTTGGCAAGACGCCACGTATTTCTTTTTTGTTTCGCTTACGGACCGTTTAGACCCATTTTTTCCGGAAGCATTCATTCTTCGTTCTCCCGAAAAAACCGGATTATTTATCCCGTTTAATGTTTCCATAAATGTGCCTTCCTCGTTGTTTTCATTATTTGACGTGAAATCAATCAACGGACTTAACACGTCCATTGAAGTTTTGTCAATCGGTAAAAATTTAACCGCGTTATTTGCGTACAAAAGCATATTTTTACCTTGTCTTGGATTTTTCTTCAGCAATAAATAAATTCCTAACCCTAAAAGAACATAAAAAATCATTTTATAATATTTTTTAAAAGTCATTAACATTTTGGTGTATTTCCCGTCGGCATACGCGTTATAAACAAAAAATCCCGTTAAACCCAATACAAATATTTCCAACCTCATTATATAATAAAATAGTTATTATATTTTATTATTTTATTGTGTGTTTTTACAAATTGGCGTGATATTATTTATTTATTTATTTATTTATTTATTTATTTATTTATTTATTTATTTATTTATTTATTGTCCATAAACATCTTGCAATTTAATAGATCTCATCATTTGTTTTTGTTTATGGGTTACACGGTGAATGTTTAAAATTGCTAAACCCATAATAATGTACGGTAATAGAACTAAAAACCAAGAAATATAATGAAAACCGTGTTTGCACATGAGTCCCAATAAAAAAGTCCATATAATAGCAAATAATAATTTAACACCGATTATCATAAATTTAACTCCACTCATTAACGAAACTACAGACGCAAAAATGGCAATCGCGAGATAAATTTTGGCCGGTGTACAAAGTGACTTTAAATCCTTGTGCATTATAAATAAATACAATATTTTATTTATTTAATATTCAAATTAATTTTAAATTATAAACGTGAAAAGTATTTAACGTTTTCTCGTGTGTTTTGTTTTTATTTTTCTCGTGTGTTTTGTTTTTATTTTTCTCGTGTGTTTTGTTTTTATTTTTCTCGCGTGTTTTGTTTTTCTCTTGGTTTTGTTTGAATTTGTTGAACTTCTTAATCTATATTGTTGGGTTGAAATATTCGTTTGCAAAAACCCGTCATTATTGATGGTGTTTAAGTTTGCCTTAATAAGTTTTTCAAATTCGTTAAAATCCGCACGCAACATATCCACGTCAATTGGATCGTGTCTTGGGGTATATAAATATTTAATAATGATGAATTTCAACTTGACAAACATTTGGAGTTCGGTTGAATTTAATGACGCATAACTAACGAACAACAAATCAATTACACCGTAATAAATAGTAATAAACCCCCAAATATCTACAATATTTATAAATACGGTGTCCAAATATTCCCTTAAATTTAATGTTCCGTCATCTCTAAAACGAGTAAAATGAACCAATACATCAACTATATAATTTACTATGATTTCTAATGTGTGTGCTTCCATTTCTCGGCGTTTCTCGTCTTTATTGTCTGAAGTTAAATCGTTGCTAAACAACATAAACATCATTTGGTTAATGTATTCATAATGACCTTTACCTCTTTCTTTAATCCACGCATTAATATAATCAACGATAAATGGTTTCAACGACCGTTCAGTTATTGTTCCGCCGTCATTAATGAATTTGGAGTACTTGTCCACAAATACGTCGGTAAATATAATAACCGAAAATGGGACATTAAATTGCAAGGGTCTATTTCGCCACGATTTTGGGAACTTGTTGTTTTTTAATGGTATATACTGGGTCACCAATCCCCAATCAATCAAACTTGTTTTTAATGGGTTGGACAATTCATCTACTAATACGTTGGAGTCCTTAATATCGCAATGATATATATTTAATTTATTCATAGGGCAAATTCCGTTATTTAATAATCCCATCAAACTAATATGAACCTCGTGTAGTTTTTCAAAAGAAAAATCACCTAAATAATCATCTACGGGCAAACCTCCATATGGCATATTTAAAACCATTAATTGGTCCAGTTTATTATTAATGTTTTTTTTTGTTATATTGTCCTTTGGCAACGAACTACATTTGCTTTTAAAATCAATCAGGTCTGATTCTGTTAGTTTGGATGGTTCGCACAAAGTAACGTCGTTTAATAAATAGTAATTAGAATAGTTTTTAATTTTATCTAATTGTTTTTTAATTTTATTTATTTCGTCGTATTCACTTTCGGAATGTTTGATGGTCATCAACTTTGATATTTTGCCGCGTTGTCTTTTAGACGAACCTTTACATTTTAACGCCTCCATAAATACGCATCCATAACCACCAGATGCGATAACCTTTCCACCATTTATTTTTACCATTTAATTATATATATATATAAATAGATATAATTTTTGAAATACATAATTATGATACATTATTTATTATAAAAATAATAGGTTGTACCAACAATGCTTATTATTATGGACCCGTATATTATCCTTTTGCGTAATTTATAATATTCCGCATATATTTCAGGTTGGGTTTTGTATGCGTTATAATATTGTATGAAGAAATCGTTGAGCGATATTTGAGGTGCTTCAATTTTTTCGTTTATTTTATTATGAATGAAGTGTGTCCATCGAACCAACGAATCACGATTGTCTAAATAAGGAGTTACCGGATACCGGTTGATTAATTTAACAAACGAGGCAGACATCTCTTCTACTGGAATAAACAACGGCAGATTTTGGATAAATTCGTAGTATTTTTTTTTTGTTATCGCGTTTGGGTATTGTGGGTAGGTCATTGCAGTAGTGTGTAAAAAAAACCAATAATGAGGTCCCCATATTTTAGGGTCTAAATAAATGGTTGCCATTAATAATTACAAACTTATAATTATTAAGTTTATAATTTATAAGTTTATACTTAATAAAATTATTTATTCTAAATATTTATTGACTTATTTCCCTATTTGTATATGTTAGATGAATCATCTGTAAAATCATTACAAAAAAGAAACCATTGTTATAGTGAAAAAGGGAAACGATGTGTAATAAAAACACAATCACGAGAAGTATTCAAAAAATATACAGGTATATTTGCTATTTCTGTTAATGGTGTAGTTGGTTAGGATTTATATGAAAAAAGTTGCATAAATGCAGATAGAATGATAGAGTTTTTAGAAGCAAATATAACAAATAAATTCAAGAATAAATTAATAATTTTGGATAATGCGAGTAGTCATAGAAATCCAAAGGTAAAAGAGGTAATAAATAAAGACAATCATTTATTATATGCTTTTCCTTATCAAAATTTTACCAATTCTATTGAAAATTATTTTAGTATGTTGAAATCACGATTACAAAAATTAGACTAATTAACACACGCAGAATTAAATGAAAATATAACCAAGACTATAATAAATATTCCAAAGGAAAAATACAAGAACATAATTAAGGGTGCTTACGAAATATCAGAAAAATATGTATCCAAGAAAAACAATACACGAAAAATCAAGAAGAATTATTTATGAGTTCTCATATAAAATATGCGTTTTAAATGAGAAAAGGTGTAAAACAATTATTTGACGATTATTGTAAAATATAACGTGACATTTTAAAGTAAATTATGATTGGACCGATTTCATTAAAATTAATAGAGATATAATTATAATTTATATTAAAATGTTTGTAAATAATATAAATGCACAATTCTTACGCGAATTATAGCAAATACTTGGAAAGAAATAAACGTTGCGATGTATTAACACAACCTACTTCTTGTAATGGTACTAAAGGCGCCAAGGGTGATATTGGTGCCACTGGTTTCACGGGTGCCACTGGTTTCACGGGTGCCACTGGTTTCACCGGAAAAGCAGGTGATAAATATTTATCACCTGTAATTAGCGGTTTTATTAATGTGTCGCTGGGAAATTCTACAGACGCAAGTATTAATACAGGGTTAGCATATATTCCTGGAAACTCGGTGGTCATCGTTAAAAACGTTCAACCATTAAATAAGTTTGAAGGTACAATTACTAATTACAACCCAATTAATGGAAATATAAGTGTTTTGGTAGAAAATATATTTGGAATTCCATTTATTGGCAGTGACTCACATATTAATTTAGATGGAATTGATGGTCCTAAAGGTGCCACTGGTTTCACAGGTGCGACTGGTTTCACAGGTGCGACTGGTTTCACTGGTGCCACTGGATTTACAGGTGCGACTGGTTTCACAGGTGCGACGGGTTTCACGGGAGCCACTGGTTTCACTGGTGCCACTGGTTTTACAGGTGCGACTGGTTTCACGGGTGCCACTGGATTTACAGGTGCTACTGGATTTACAGGTGCCACTGGTTTCACGGGTGCGACCGGATTTACAGGTGCCACTGGTTTCACAGGTGCGACCGGATTTACAGGTGCGACGGGTTTCACGGGTGCCACGGGTTTCACGGGTGCCACTGGTTTCACGGGTGCCACTGGTTTCACAGGTGCGACCGGATTTACAGGTGCGACGGGTTTCACGGGTGCCACTGGTTTCACGGGTGCCACTGGTTTTACAGGTGCGACT
>Ga0213861_10001215_pt1 | contig 22840 bp, 24 predicted proteins | sample PICome_4_FD_160110 | JGI IMG/M metagenome (GOLD analysis project Ga0213861, IMG submission 160110) | Coastal seawater microbial communities near Pivers Island, North Carolina, United States - PICO131 | ecosystem: Environmental > Aquatic > Marine > Coastal | place: USA: North Carolina... | reverse complement strand
GAAAATTTAGAAATAGATAAAGAAATAACTTTTGACGATAGAGAAACTGAATAATAAAACCTGTGGCTAACAATGGCTATAAGTAATTGCTTGTTCTCGCCTACTTTGGAAATTCCTGCGGAATTTCCAACTTGGTGTGTACTTGCATAGTTACGTACTAACCCACGCAACTACTCATAGCCGAGACCGTTATGGGCAAGTTTAAGAAACGACACAACGGAATGACACAGACAAGAGAAGCACCTACTTTTGACACATCTTGAAGCAATAAACTTTGGACAAGAAATAATTTAAAATAAAAGTGGAGTACAGAGCCACTATAAAAACGTGGCGACACCGAAAAGCCTTACGAGTAGGGAAATTAAATTCTTAATAATGAAAAAAATAACATTGACTTTAACAGCGATACTAATCGCAACTTCCTCTTTTGCAGGGGACATTTTAACATTGAATAACGAAATGGTCTTTGAAGGAAAAGTAACAAAAATCAAAAACTGTGCTGTTGTTTTTAAAGCAGATGGCAAAAAGTTTATCGTTCCATCTTCAGAAATATTTTCCGTTCAATTTGAAAATACAGAAGACAAGGTTTACACGGAATATATGCAAATGGCTGACGGAGACCCAAACAAATGTTTAAGCGGTAGACTTGATGCTGAAAACTATCACGGAAAAAAAGGTGGACATTTCGTTTTAGGTGCACTGTTCGGTCCATTTGCAATGATTGGAACTGCTTTGGCAAACCCGACACCTGAAAAAGGTAAACAGACCTATATGATGTCAAAAAACAAAGACCAATTTAGTGACCCAGAATATTTAAGCTGTTACAAGAAAAAAGCAAAAGGACAACTTATTGGAATGGAAGCATTGGGTTGGGGTGCTTGGATATTATTAGTTTCAGTTTTATAGCCTGAAAGAAAACCAGCCCATAACATTGTATATGCGATAATTGCGGGGTTTTGTGGTAAATTGAAACTTTGTGTAAGTAATAAACATTTGTACAAACTTGAAATTTCGTGCCTTGAAATCCCGCAACTACGCATATACTTGACCGTTGTACAACATTTGACAAGAAAACTGAAAAAGGGATGAAAATAAAATTAAACGAATCAGAAAACTCAATCGAAATCAAAGATGGACTAAAAAACCAATATCTGATTTTAAAAATTTTAATGATATTAAATTTAGCAAACGCAGTAATCCGAATATTTGGAAAACAAACAACTGAATATGGTTTTATTGAATATATCTGGATTGGATTGGGAATTATTTCGTTAGTTGTTCTTTTTATGTTTTTGTTTAAAATGTCAACCACAGAAAATATTCCCGTTGAACAAATAAGTCGACTAGAAGAAAAAACTGTGTTTGGAAAGAAAAGGTTTGCACTGGAATTGAAAAACGGAAAGAAAAGGAATTTGGGAAATTTCAAAACTCAATCTGACTTGATTAAAGCTCGTGAACTTTTTAAAATAATTGGAATCGCAAACTGAATAAAAAAACGTTGTACAACAATGTATAACCGCAATTACGGCGGATTCGACTACGTCCGAATCCACTCGGAATTACTAACGTCAGTGTTAAAACGAAAATTAAAGCATATTAACCCGTAACTGACGGTTATACGAGACCGTTGTAAAACATTTGAAAAATGGAAATAAAATATAAAAAAAGACACTTAAATGTGAACTTGATTTCAGGATTTTTTTGGCTTATTTGGTTCTTAATTGGAGTGTTTGGAAAGGAAGAACCAAATTGGACTGATTACGGTTGGATTTTTATTTCTCTAATGTATTTAGGTCTTTACTTCTACCAAAAGAATTACAAATATTTGACCATTGAAAACGGAATTATAAATGTTAATGGACCGTTTGGAAAAAAGCTAAATCTGACTGAAATAAAACGGATTAAGAAGTTTGCCGGAGATTATATCATTAAAACGGATAAAAAAGAATTGACTATAAATACGCAGTTAATTGAACCAAACTCACTCGCTGAATTAAATGCAGAATTGGAAAAACTGAACGTGGAATGGAATTAAAAGATGTAACTGACGGTTATACGAACCGTTGCCATTAATTGGCGGAACGTACCCAAAACTAAATTTAAACTAATGAAAAAATATAATTTACCATTAATTTTAATTATTGTAAGTTTTATATTAATAATATTGAATTTCATTTTCACATCAGACGAAATGAATTTAGGATTTTGGTCGAGAATTACTGGAAGTGTTTTATTAATTATAGCAATGGCACTAACAATTCGAGATAGAAAAAAACGGAATAATAACACTGAATGAAAATAAAATAGGGAATGAAAAACTAAAACCGAATTGTGTGTGGAATTTAGCAAGTTTCGAAATTGCTTACTCAAAATCTGAATTAAAAATATTGCGGAATTTAAGCAAGTTTGCGGAATCGAAAACTGCCGAATTCACTCGCTGAATTAAATACTGAATTGGAAAAACTGAATGTGAAATGGAATTAAAAAACGTTTTACAAGAATGCATAACCGCAATTACGGCGGATTCGACTACGTCCGAATCCACTCGGAATTGCTAAAGTCTGTGCCAAACTGAAAATTAACGCATATAAACCCGTAACTGAAGGTTATACGAGACCGTTAGGTGTTATATGAGAAATCGAATTGAAAACTATAAAATAATTAGAAAGATTAAAAAAAATGAAAATTGAATCAATAGACTCCAAAGGTAGTTTTGTAATAAAAGATGAATTTACTGATTTGCTGAAAGTATTTTACAAAAAGTGGTTTTCAAGTCAAGCAAAAACAACCTTGAATGGAATTGAGCTGACAATTAAACCCAAAAACATATGGCAAAGTAAATTCGACATTCTGAAAAATGGAATAGATAAAGGAGATATTATCTTCACTTGGAAAGGAGATATTGTTATTTCATTGGAAGATAAAATTGGCAATAATAATGAATGGATTGTCAAAACAAAAGGGTTTTGGGATTATCGCTTTGAAGTGTTTAACAACAGTGAAAAATTGATATTAATATTGAAGCCAAATTTTAATTGGAAAAATTTTAAATATAACTATGAAATTAAAATCCTGGAAAAAGATATTCCTGAAAATGAAACTTTAGAATTGATTTTATATTCTTGTTTTGGAGCAAATATTTATAAGTCCAAACAAGATAATATGGAAATATAAACAACAACACCTAACATGGTGTAAAAGCAATAGCCACCTATCGGCAGGCTACTACTCATACACACACCGTTGACACACATTTAAGAAATCACGTAATTCAAGGAAAATAAAAAGTTTATATTTGAAAAATGACTGAAGATGAACTTTTAGAAATAATTACCGAGTATTTTAAAGAAAAGATTTTTGAAAATCATAAGATAAACTCTTTAAAAACGCATTCTAAGCTTAAATCGTATAAAATCAATCCGATTATTGTTAAGTATTTATCAAAAATACTTGAGGATAATTTTACTCCAATTGGTATTGCAAAAGCTCTTTATTACCCAAGAATTTTGGGAACTTCCATAAATACATCATTTGGAACTCGAATTCAAAATATGTTTGTTGAACTTGGACTTGCTCAAGGTTCGCTAATAAAAGGAATGGATATTGAATTCACAGATAAAATTGACAATAGGAAAAAATGGTGTCAACTTAAGTCAGGTCCTAACACCATAAATTCCGAAGATGTAAATCCACTTCTAAAAAAATTCACAACAGTTACCAATTTAGCTAGAACAAATTCAATGAACTTGAATAATTCTGATTTAATTCTAGGTGTCCTTTATGGAGAAGAAGACCAATTAAGCCAGCATTACCAAAAAATTGATAAACAGTTTCCTGTAATAATTGGTAAAGAATTTTGGCACAGACTTACAGGATATGAAAACTTCTATGATAAGCTAGTTTCTAATCTTGACCAAATGATATTAGGTTTGGACACTGAAGATTTTTTCAAAAAAGGTTATATCGCTTTAGCTAAAGAAATAGAGGAATCGGATTTATTTGACTTTGAATAAACTTTATTTAGAAATTTTATAATGGAGTAGCCTAGTTCTTTTCCTAAATTACAAGGTACTGCATTTCCAATTTGTTTATATTGTTGTGAAATTGAACCTGCAAAATTCCAATCATCTGGAAATGTCTGAATTCTAGCATATTCTCTCACAGTAAAAGGTCGTGTTTCATCTGGATGACATCTTTCTGTTTGCTTTTGTGCTGGACTGCACGTTAAAGTCAAACTAGGCTCATCCCAACCTATTCTTCTTGCCATACCAGTTTTTCCTCCACCTAAATAAAAACTCTTGCCCATATATTCTTTTTGAATATCAAGCGGCAAATCTCTCCAATATCCTTTCTGAGGTACTAAATCTAAAATCTGCTTTTTGTGTTCAGGATATTTAGAGCCTCCTGATTTAGGAACATCTGTATCGTATAACTCTCCTTTTTTAAGAGCGTCAGATAAATTATAAATCACATTATATGGTGTAGGATATTCATACTCAACCTCAATATCCTTCCTAATTCCAACTAATATTAATCTTTCTCGTTTTTGAGGTACTTTATAATTTATTGCCTTTAAAACCTGAACGGGAACAACATTATAACCAATTTCATCTAGAATAGAAATCATTCCTTCAAGCGTTTTTCCCTTATCATGTGAAAGTAAGCCTTTAACGTTTTCACCTACACAAATTAACGGGTTAACTTCTTTTACTACTCTTGCAAATTCGTAAAATAACGTTCCACGGGCATCTTCTAAACCCAATTTTTTTCCTGCATAACTAAAAGCTTGACAAGGAAAACCACCCGTAACAATTTCAACTTGATTTTGATATTCGCTAAAATCAAAATCTTTAATATCTCCTTCTAAAACATTCCAATTTGGTCTATTCTCTCTCAAAGTTGCACAAGCCCATTTATCAATTTCATTTAAAGCAGCACATTTAATACCAGATTGCTCTAAACCAATGGCTAGACCACCTGCACCAGCAAATAATTCTAATATATTATAATTTTTAAGTGGTATTTCGGTATTGTTAATATAACTATCTATTTCCGTTAGCAAAGGTTCAATTAAGGAATTAATGTCCTCTTTTCTATAAACTCTATAATTACTCACAGGTTCTCGGACAGCATCTAACTTGCCATCTCTATCCCATCTTCGTAAAGTTTCTTTACTTTTACCTAACACTTCTGCAGCTTCAGAAAGCGTATAATAATCATTAATAACCATATTACACAACCTTATACAATGGTTACAAATTTATAATAAAAAATGAAATAAAAAAACGTGTGCCAACAACGTATATAAAAAATTGCTTTTAAGTACATAAAACTAAAGCAATTGTCTTTTAAAATATTATTTATAATCCGAAAAGTTTATAATTATTTTCCGCAACTTTTCATATACAAAACCGTTGGTCCTAAGCCAACCTCAATATCTAATTGTGAATAAGAAGATCAAGGGTAGCTAGCAAAAGGTACTAGTAGTCAATAGCATTTATAATCTTGATCTAAGTACGGATACCTATAAAATTGGCTTTAACTCAGATTTACAACAAATCGTCCAACAAATAATGGAAAGTCAGGACCTTAATTATAAAAAGTAATATATTACAGTTTACAAACTAGATAAGTACCACGAATAAAGCAGAAGCTATAATAGCTTGCTATAGTCAATCACTATTTTTATAACAAACAGTATCAGTAAAACATGAAAATCGCAGTAGCTCAATTCGAAACAAAAGATGGGGATAAGGATTATAATTTATCAATTATTGATCAGCTAACGAAGAAAGCTAAATTAAGTGATGCAGATGTAATCAGTTTTCATGAAATGTCAATCACTGCCTATACTTTCACAAAAGATTTAAATTTAGCAGAATTAACCACTTTGGCAGAAGAGGTTCCAAACGGGAATAGTACCAAAAGGCTTCTCTCCATATCCAAAAAATACGATATTCCCATTCTTGCCGGACTAGTGGAAAAAGAAAATGATCAACTGTTCAATACGTATCTGTGTGTGAATAAAGGGCAAGTTGTAGCAAAGTTTAGGAAATTACATCCGTTTATCAGCAAACACATAAGTCCAGGGAATGATTATGTAGTGTTTGATTTACTTGGCTGGAAATGCGGAATTTTAATTTGTTATGACAACAATGTTATTGAAAACGTAAGAGCCACAACCTTATTGGGTGCTGAATTAATTTTCGCACCGCATGTCACCTGTTGTACCCCATCAGCAATGCCAGGCAGAGGCTATGTGGAGGATACATTTTGGCAAAATAGGGACTTAGACCCTGTTTCTTTGAGATCAGAGTTTGATGGACCTAAAGGAAGAGCATGGTTAATGCGATGGTTGCCTGCGAGAGCTTATGACAATGGTGTTTATTATGCTTTTACAAACCCAATTGGATATGATGGAGAACATTTAAAAAATGGAAATTCCATGATAATTGATCCCTTTGGTGAGATTCTTACTGAAGTAAGGTCATTTGAAAACGACATTGCGATGACAACCATTAGCAAAGACAAAATTTCACTTTCAGGAGGTTATAGATACAGAAATGCACGTCGTCCAGAATTGTATAAGGATATAATTGGTCAAGACCATGAATCAAATTTTAAACCCGTATGGATAAAAGATTAATAGAATCCAAAACCATTTTTTAATTTTAAATAAAAATCTCAAGAGCTTTCCATTGTTCGTGTAGCCAAAAAGATTTTTTCCAATAAATTCTGACTCCCAAATACATTCTTCAAAACTCCCACGACGATCAAGACACTACTTTCTTTTTTCAATTAGCTTTGTAACTTAATTACAAAAAAAATAAATGGAAATTGGTATTGATAGTTTTGCAGCAACTCCACGCGATTCTTCCATCTCTCGAGCAACAGCAATGCAAGAATTGATTGAGCGAATTGTTCTCGCAGATGAGGTCGGTCTAGATATATTTGGAATAGGTGAACATCACCGGAAAGAATTTCTAGATTCTGCTCCATCTATGATTTTAGCTGGTGCTGCATCAAGGACTAAACGTATTCGACTAACAAGTGCAGTTACTGTGCTCAGTGCTATGGACCCTGTTCGGATTTTTCAGAACTACGCCACACTTGATTTAATATCCAACGGACGGGCAGAAATTGTAGCTGGAAGAGGCTCATTCACGGAAGCTTTTCCGCTTTTTGGCTTGAATCTTAATGATTATGACGCTCTTTTTTCAGAAAATCTCAATTTACTTTTAGATATAAACAAAAATGAAATTATAAATTGGAAGGGCAGATTCAGACCTGAATTAGTCAATCAAGCCATTTATCCCAGACCAATACAAAAACAACTTCCTATCTGGTTAGGCGTCGGTGGAACACCAGCTTCTTTTGTCCGAGCTGGTGAAATGGGTTTACCTCTTATGATTGCTATCATTGGTGGAGAAACGCATCGCTTTAGGCCTTTAGTTGATTTATATAAAAATGCAGGAAGAGCAGCTGGTCATCCAGAAGAACGCTTAAAAGTAGGCTTGCATTCCTTAGGATACGTAGCTAAAACTAAAGAAGAAGCAGTAGGCGACTATTATCCTGGATACGAAGAAATGTTTACCAGAATAGGAAAAGAGCGCGGATTTCCCCCTGTTTCTATGGAACGATTCAACGCCCAAAATGGTCCTACTGGTGCCTTAGTCATCGGTAGTCCAGAAGAAGTTGCTGAAAAAATAGTCAGACACAGTGCCAGTCTAGATGGTATTTCACGATTTACTTTTCAAATGGATGTTGGTATGCCGCACAAAAAACTCATGAATGCCATCGAACTAATCGGGAAAGTTGTTATCCCTTTAGTCAAAAGCAATACTTAGGAAGTAACGAACTTAAATCTATAAACCCTTGAACTAGTTCATTAAGAATTAAAGAATTGAAAAACACTTTCGTACTCCCATTCTGAATTCACTTTCTTAAATTTGTATAAAGAGACTACCCATGAACAAACCACTACTTCAAAAAGGATTAAAAAAAATGAGCTTGTTTTTGCTGTGTGCATTTATTGGCCCAGTGGTAGTTCATCAAGCCTTTAAAAATCAAGCACATCCACTTTACGTCCCTGTGCTCATCGCAGGAATTCTCTTTTTGATCGTTGCTTTTTATTATGGTTTTTCTGGGATTAGAACCTTAGTCAATGCCTTATTAGGTGAACGCAAAACAAAACTTTGAAGAATCGATTGCGTGCTATCAAGAGACCACTTATCTTTGTCGTCCATTGAATAAAACTATGATTGAAATTCGTTTTCCTGACCAATCGATTCGCTCCTACCCAAAAGGAACTACTCCTTTTGAAGTCGCACAGAGTATCAGTGAAGGATTGGCCCGTAATGTGCTGTCTGCTAAATTCAACTCACAAACTGTAGAAGCGACTACCCCTTTGCACGAAGACGGAAATATTCAACTTTTTACTTGGAACGATAAAGAAGGAAAAACTGCATTTTGGCATTCCTCTGCACACGTCTTAGCACAAGCGCTTTTGGCACTTTACCCAAACTGTAAGTTGACCATAGGTCCCGCTATAGAAAATGGATTTTATTACGATGCCGACTTTGGCGATGAAAATCTTACTGAAAAGGATTTAGTTGCCATAGAAAAGAAAATGCTGGAGTTTGCACGAGAAAAATTCGAATTTAAAATGCGTAGTAGTACTAAAGCGGAGGCTATGGCATACTACCAAAAACAAAACAATCCATTCAAAGTTGAATTAATTGAAAACCTAGAGGATGGTACGATTACTTTTTGTGACCATGCAGACTTTACCGATCTCTGTCGGGGAGGTCATATTCCTCAAACTGGAGTAATTAAGGCTGTCAAACTGACCAATATAGCGGGAGCTTATTGGAGAGGTGATGAGACCAAACCTCAACTAACTCGGATTTATGGTATTTCTTTTCCTAAACAAAAAGAACTTACCGAATACCTTGAAAAGGTTGAAGAGGCTAAAAAAAGAGATCATCGTAAATTAGGGAAGGAATTAGACCTTTTTACTTTTTCGAAAAAAGTAGGTCAAGGGCTTCCTCTGTGGCTACCAAGAGGAGCCGCACTTCGTGATAGATTAGAAACTTTCTTGAAAAAAGCACAGGCAAAAGCAGGCTATGAGCAAGTAATTTCCCCTCATATCGGAAACAAGGAACTCTATATGACTTCGGGACATTACGAAAAATACGGAGCCGATAGCTTCCAACCAATACACACCCCTGCTGAAGGAGAGGAGTTTTTACTCAAACCCATGAATTGTCCTCACCATTGTGAAATCTACAATGCAAAACCATGGAGCTACAGAGATCTTCCCAAACGATATGCAGAATTTGGAACGGTTTACCGATATGAACAAAGTGGTGAACTACACGGTTTAACTCGTGTTCGAGGCTTCACCCAAGATGATGCTCATATTTTCTGTATGCCAGAACAGTTAGATGAAGAATTTAAAAATGTAATCGACTTGGTGCTTTATGTTTTTAGTTCATTAGGTTTTGATGACTTTACGGCACAAGTTTCCTTACGCGATCCTGAAAAACCAGAAAAATATATTGGATCTACCAAAAATTGGGAATTAGCAGAACAAGCAATCCTCAGTGCTGCCAAAGAAAAAAACTTAGATTACGTTATCGAAACCGGAGAAGCAGCTTTTTACGGCCCCAAATTGGATTTCATGGTGAAAGACGCACTTGGTCGCCAATGGCAATTAGGAACCATCCAAGTAGATTATAACCTCCCAGAACGTTTTGAACTTCAATATAAAGGAAGTGATAATGAGTACCACAGACCCGTCATGATTCACCGAGCTCCATTCGGAAGTTTAGAACGTTTTGTTGCAATTCTTTTAGAACATACTGGTGGAAATTTCCCGCTTTGGTTAATGCCAAATCAAGTAAATATTCTCTGTGTGAGCGAAAAATATAAAAATTACGCCTTAAAAGTTTTAAGTTTCTTGGAAAATCACGAAATTCGCGCCCTCTTAGATGATCGAAATGAGACCATTGGGAAGAAGATTCGAGAATCAGAAATCACCAAAGTGCCTTATATGATCATACTGGGAGAAAAAGAAGCAACTGAAAACACTGTTTCTTTAAGAAAGCATCATGAAGGTGATTTAGGTAGTTTTAGCCTAGAAAACCTCGTGGAAAAATTAAATAATGAAATAAAAAGTAGTCAAGCTACTTTTAATGTTTAACTAAAAACAAGAAGACATAGCAATACGTAGACGAAGAACGAATCGCCCTGGAAGGGTAATTAAAGTAGATCCTCATCGCATTAATCAAAAGATTACCGCGCAAGAGGTTAGACTAGTTGGTGATAATGTTGAAGTCGGTGTTTACTCACTCAGCAAAGCATTAGTATTAGCCCAAGAATTGGAACTAGACCTAGTTGAAATTTCACCAAAAGCTTCGCCTCCCGTATGTAAAATATTAGAGTATAAAAAATTCTTGTACGAACAGAAAAAAAGAGAAAAGTCTTTAAAGGCCAAAACAAGTAAAATTATCATAAAAGAAATTCGTTTTGGTCCCAATACAGATGAACATGATTACGAATTCAAAAAGAAACATGCTGAAAAATTTCTGAAAGAAGGAGCTAAACTAAAAGCCTTTGTATTTTTCAAAGGGCGTTCAATTGTGTTTAAAGAAAAAGGTCAAATCTTATTGCTACGTTTAGCACAAGATCTTGAAGAGTTAGGAAAAGTAGAACAAATGCCAATTTTGGAGGGTAAAAAGATGACCATCTTTATTGCTCCAAAGAAAAAATAAAAAGAGGAGTCATGCCAAAAATGAAAACAAAATCGAGTGCTAAAAAAAGATTTAAACTTACCGGTAGCGGTAAAATCAAAAGAAAGCACGCGTTTAAGAGTCACATCTTAACCAAAAAATCAAAGAAAAGAAAGTTGAAATTGACCCATGATGGGTTGGTTCATAAAAGCGATGAAAAAAACATCAAGCTTCAATTACGATTAATTTAAATAACGGTTCACCATAATAATTAACCCGAAGTCAGGCCTTTAAGTGTAGTAATACCGCCTCCTTCAAAAAACAATTAGAAATGCCAAGATCAGTAAATTCAGTTGCTTCAAGAGCAAGAAGAAAGAAAATTTTAAAACAAGCAAAAGGTTTCTTCGGACGTCGTAAAAACGTTTGGACAGTTGCTAAAAATGCGGTAGATAAAGCGATGCTTTATGCTTACAGAGACCGTAAGACCAAAAAACGTAACTTTAGAGCCCTTTGGATTTCTCGTATAAATGCTGCCGCAAGACTTCACGGCATGTCTTACAGCCAATTCATGGGTAAGGTTAAAGCAAATAATATTGACCTCAACAGAAAGGTTCTAGCAGATTTAGCAATGAATCATCCAGATGCCTTTAAAGCAGTTGTTGACAAAATAAAATAACACTTAAAACTACCTTCGGGTAGTTTTTTTTTAGTCAAAATGTATACAATCTATCACAATCCTAGATGTAGAAAATCTAGAGAAGCTTTAAACTACCTAACCGATCATGGTCTGGAGGTACTTGTGGTGAATTATTTTGAACAAGAGTTTACAGAAGAAAGTCTTCAAGCCATTTTAAAAAAAATAAAAAAACTTCCAAGTGAGATTTTAAGGAAAAATGAAGCCGATTGGAAATCCCTTAGTAATCATAGTCAATTTACTGAAAATGAAATTCTTAAAGCTATGATTCAGTTTCCAAAACTCATAGAACGACCAATAGTAATTACCGACACAGAAGGAGTTTTAGCGAGGCCTATAGAAAATCTTGAAACTTTTTTGAAAGGACGTTAAACCACCGAAGCTTCATTTGGTCAAAGTGGTTTAAAAACAACTATGAAAAAAAACCTTATTGCCTGCCTCCTACTAGGATCCCTTATCAATCTTTATGGACAACGACCCTCTGGACCACCAAATACTGGTAATGCTCCTAAAATCAAAATCACAGGGATCGTACTAGATAAAGAAACTCAAGAACCTCTTGAATATGCTACCCTTTCTCTGGTTAATGAAAATTTTCCAGATCGAATACAGGGTGGAATTACTGATGTTAATGGAAAGTTTGATTTAGAAATTTTTCCAGGAAAATACAATGTAACCATTGAATACATAGGTTTTGATAAAATTACACTGCTAGATCGAACAATAACGAATTCAGAAAATTTTGGAAAGTTCGAATTGGATATCGCCGCAGAGTCTTTAAACGAAGTAGAACTTGTAGGAGAACGGACGGAGGTAGAAATTCGACTAGATAAAAGGATTTATAATGTAGGTAAAGACATTACTGTCAGAGGTGGTTCTGTTGCAGATGTTTTAGATAATGTACCTTCTGTTTCTGTAGATGTTGAAGGAAACATTGCGCTGCGAGGAAACGAAAACGTTCGAATTTTAATTAACGGAAAGCCTTCAGGCTTAGTTGGTCTTTCTGGGCCACAAGGACTTCGATCTCTGCCTGCAGAATCTATTGAAAAGGTAGAAGTAGTTACTTCTCCTTCCGCACGCTATGAAGCGTCTGGAACAGCCGGGATTCTTAATATTATTTTAAAGAAAGAGGAATTGGAAGGGTTCAATGGATCCATCATTTTAAACGGAGGTTTCCCTACTACCTATGGAGGAAACGCAACTCTAAACTGGAGAACAAAAAAAATAAATATTTTCAGTACGACCTCTTACAGGGATTCAGAATCAAGAGGAGGTGGGATTTTTGAAAGTGAAAACTTTAATCCAGTTCGATTTGTTAATGAAGATCGCGATTACGAAAGGAATCGTAAGAGTGTATTTTTAAATTTAGGTGCAGAGTACTTATTTGATGATAATACTTCTTTAACTGTGAGTGGTTTTATCAGAAGAAGTGATAATGGAAGTACCAATACTACTGAAATTGAAAATTTAAGTGCTAATGGAATTATTATTGATCGTTTTGGACGTTACCAATTTGAAGAAGAAATTGATAATTCGCAGCAGTTCACCGCTAACTTTACCAAAAAATTTAATGATAAAGGCCATGAATTAGTCATCGAATTTCAATCTGAAATCAGTGGTGAAGACGAAAATGATCTTGCAGAAAACACCAGCACTTTTAACCAAGAGTCTAGCACCACAGAGGAACAAAAGAGAACCCTTTTACAATTGGATTATGTTTGGCCCATAAATGAAAATACCCAATTTGAATTAGGTTATCGTGGAAACTTTAGTTTTCAAGAAACAGATTACAATGTTTTTGATTTATTAGATTCTGGAAAAACTCAAAATATTCAACTGACAAACTTCTTAGGCTTTACTCAAAATGTAAATGCAGCCTACACACAATTCGGCCAGAAAATTGATCAATTCTCTTATCTAATGGGGCTCCGTATGGAAAAAACTCATATTGAGATTGATCAGAAAACTGCAAACATCTACAAAGAAAAAGATTATACTGATTGGTTTCCTACATTAAACCTATCCTATGAATTTAATGAAAAAGAGAATGTAACCTTAGGATACAGTAGACGTGTAAGACGCCCTCGATCTTGGTCTCTAAATCCATTTAGATCACTGACAAGTTTAACTTTTTTTAGACAAGGAAACCCCGATCTGGATCCCTCCTACTCTAATTTAGTCGATTTGGGATACCTGAAAAGATGGGATAAATTTACATTTAACGGGTCTGTATATTATCAAAAAGCTACTCAAGTAATTGAACGTATCACTGAAGCGACTGGAGAATTGGTTGTCGTAAGTCAAGATCCTTTAGTTGAACTCCCCGAATTCAGATCTACCTCTGTAAATCTTTCAGAAAATGCTAGAACAGGAACAGAATTTACTTTGACCTATACGCCGAAACGAAAAGTGAGGATAAGTGGTAATTTTAATATTTTCAATTCAGAAACTATAGGTTCTTACAAGGGGGTTCCTCTTGACCGAGAAATTATTAGTTGGTTTGCCAGAGTAAATAGTAGCTTCCCTTTACCTTTTGGGATCAATACCCAATTGAGAGGTTTTTATTTTGGACCTAGAGCCAACGCTCAAACAGAATCCAAAGGGGTTTTAACGTTTTCTGGAGCTTTAAACAAATCGATGTTTAAAGACAAAGCAACATTGTCTTTTCAGGCTAGTGATATTTTAAATTCCTCAAGAAGAAAAAGTACTACTGAAACCGCTGACTTCAGAAACTACACTGAATTTCAATGGAGACAGCCGACTTATATATTTACTTTTACCTACAAAATTAATGAGCGTAAAAATCAACGACGAAGAAATAACAGAGGGGACAACTTTGACTCTGGCGACGGAGGAGGAGAAGATTTTTAAAACTAAAAAAAGGGCTTAAAGCCCTTTTTTTTATTTTTCTTGTTCTTTTAAATATTTCTCTTTATCTCCCCCGTACTTAAGGTACTCTCTGATAGCACCAATTAACCAATAAGGTATAACAAAAGTCAATAAAAAAATCATTAACCAAAATCCAATTGTAAGAATGGTTAAGAAAGAAATAAATCCGAGGTATTGATCAAATTCAAACATGTGGTTGTTTTATGCTCCAAAAATAATGATTTTTTTTAGTTTTTTTCCAATACCTGCTTATTCAATTGATTTTTTTTCAAAAAAAACAATCCATATAAACAGGTTTCTCTCAAACCTAGTATTTTTGCTTAAAATCCAATATTATGGAATACCGAGTTGAAAAAGATACCTTAGGAGAAGTACAAGTTCCAATGAACGTATACTGGGGAGCACAAACAGAAAGATCTCGTTCTAATTTTAAGATTGGAGCTACTGCTTCAATGCCTCAAGAAATTATTTATGGTTTTGCCTATCTCAAAAAAGCAGCAGCCTATACCAATCATGAACTTGGTGTTTTGGAACAATCCAAAAGAGATTTAATTTCACAGGTTTGTGATGAAATTCTAGAAGGTAAGCACACCGACCAATTCCCATTAGTAATTTGGCAGACAGGTTCTGGAACACAAAGCAATATGAATGTCAATGAAGTAATTGCTAATCGAGCTCATGTTCTCGCTGGAAATACTTTAGGTGATGGTGGTAAAACCCTTGCACCTAATGACGATGTTAACAAATCTCAATCCTCAAACGACACCTTCCCTACTGGCATGCATATCGCGGCATATAAAGAAGTAGTAGAAACTACAATCCCAGGAGTTCAAAAACTAAGAAATGCATTGCACCAAAAATCAGAAGCCTTCAAGAATGTAGTTAAAATTGGACGTACTCATCTTATGGACGCAACTCCCCTGACTTTAGGGCAAGAATTTTCAGGCTATGTTTCCCAATTAGATCATGGAATTAAAGCGCTAAGAAATACATTAGACCACCTTTCAGAATTGGCCTTAGGAGGAACTGCTGTAGGAACTGGAATCAATACTCCCAAAGGATATTCAGATAAAGTAGCTGAATACATTGCAAAATTCACAAAAATGCCGTTTAAGAGCGCCGAAAACAAATTTGAAGCTCTTGCTGCTCACGATGCTATTGTAGAGACTCACGGTGCCTTAAAACAACTGGCAGTGTCCCTAAACAAAATTGCAAATGACATTCGTATGATGGCTTCAGGACCACGTTCAGGAATTGGTGAGCTCCTAATTCCAGCAAATGAACCCGGAAGTTCTATTATGCCCGGAAAAGTAAATCCAACCCAGTGTGAAGCCTTGACTATGGTTTGTGCTCAAGTAATGGGAAATGATGTCACTATTACTATAGCTGGTACTCAAGGGCACTATGAATTGAATGTATTTAAACCCCTTATGGCTGCTAACATTATACAATCGGCTCGTCTTTTGGGTGATGCCTGTGTCAGTTTTACCGACAACTGCGTTCTTGGCATAGAACCTAACCATGATAGAATTCAAGAATTAGTAAACAACTCTCTGATGTTAGTAACCGCTTTAAATACCAAAATAGGTTATTACAAAGCAGCTGAAATTGCAAACAAAGCCCACGCTGAAGGATCAACCCTTAAGGAAGCCAGTTTGGCTCTCGGTTATTTAACCGCGGAAGAGTTTGATGCTTGGGTACGTCCTGAAGATATGACTGGTAATGGCTGAATCCATTAATTTTCGTCCTTTCCAAACCTCAGATACTAAAGCTTTTAAAGCGTTAAATGTAGAATGGCTTGAAGCTTATTTTGAAGTGGAACCCTATGATGAACTTGTTCTGAGTAATCCACAATCAGAAATATTAGAAAAAGGGGGAAGTATTTTTATGGTTCAGAAAGGAAAGAAAATCATAGGTACTTTTGCTTTTATCAAAAAAGGTGAAGGACTTTATGAATTTAGCAAAATGGCCTTGACTCCTGAAGAACGAGGAAAAGGTCATGGAAATTTAATGATGCAATTTGCCATACGATATGCTGAACAGCACCATTGGAAGACCCTGATACTTTATTCAAGTACTGTCTTGAAAAACTCTATTTACCTTTATAGAAAATATGGATTTATTGAAGTTCCAATTGAATCAGGAATTCTCTATGCAAGAGGCGATATCAAAATGATTTTGGAGTTAACCAGTTAATCCCGAGTCAATTTTCTATACTGAATCCGTTTTGGCATCAGATCTTGACCCAAACGTTTCTTCTTGTTTTCTTCATAATCAGAGAAAGATCCTTCAAAGAAATAAACTTGAGAATCCCCTTCAAAAGCGAGGATGTGTGTACAAATTCGATCTAAAAACCAACGGTCGTGTGAAATCACAACAGCGCATCCAGCAAAATTTTCCAATCCTTCCTCTAATGCTCTTAAGGTATTGACATCCAGATCATTTGTTGGCTCATCTAAAAGTAATACATTACCTTCCTCTTTAAGTGTCATCGCCAAATGAAGACGGTTTCGTTCTCCACCAGATAGAGTTGATACTTTCTTATTCTGTTCGCTTCCGCTAAAATTAAAGCGACTTAAAAATGCTCTAGAATTAATTTGTCTTCCTCCCAGCATAATCAACTCTTGTTCATCACTGAAATTTTGCCATATCGTTTTTTCAGTATCGATATTGGAATGAGATTGATCTACATAGGCGATTTTAACAGTATCTCCTACTTCAAAACTTCCCCCATCTGGTTTTTGTTCCCCCATGATCATTCTGAAAACTGTCGATTTTCCAGCACCATTAGGACCAATAACCCCAACAATCCCTGCCTGAGGCAGTACGAAATTTAAATCATCATACAATAGTTTGTCACCAAATGCCTTTGAAACACTCTTCGATTCGATAACATTAGTCCCGAGTCTTGGTCCATTTGGAATAAAAATTTCCAATTTTTCGTCAGTCTGTTTCTGATCTTGACTCATCAATTTGTCATAATTTGACAATCGAGCCTTTTGCTTACTTTGGCGGCCTTTGGGTGCCATTCGTACCCATTCCAATTCTCGTTCTAAAGTTTTTTGTCTCTTAGAAGCTTGTTTTTGCTCCTGAGCCAAACGTTTTGATTTCTGGTCTAACCAAGAAGAATAATTTCCTTTCCATGGAATCCCCTCTCCTCGATCCAACTCTAGAATCCAACCTGCAACATTATCTAAGAAATAACGGTCATGAGTTACCGCAATAACTGTTCCTTGATATTGTGCTAAATGATGTTCTAACCAATGTACCGATTCAGCATCAAGGTGGTTAGTAGGCTCATCCAAGAGCAACACGTCTGGTTTCTGCAATAACAGTCTGCAAAGTGCCACACGTCTTCGCTCTCCTCCAGAGAGTAGGCCAATCTTTTGATCACTAGGTGGTGTCCTAAGTGCATCCATTGCGATTTCTAATTGTGTGTCAAGTTCCCAAGCGTTTGCAGCATCAATTTCATCTTGAAGTTTAGCCTGTCTGTCCATTAACTCCTGCATTTTATCTGCATTCTCATAGACCTCTGGCAAACCAAACTGATCGTTTATACTATTGTATTCGTCCAAAATAGCAACTGTAGCAGCTGCACCTTCTTTCACAACATCAAGAACCGTTTTCTCATCGTCTAACTGAGGTTCTTGTTCTAAATAGCCAACGGTGTAATCGTTAGAAAAAACAACATCCCCTTGAAAATTTGTGTCCAATCCAGCAATTATTTTGAGAAGTGTCGATTTTCCAGAACCATTTAGTCCTAAAATTCCAATTTTAGCTCCGTAAAAAAAACTTAGATATATGTTTTTTAAAACCGGTTGATTCGCACTGGGATAGGTTTTAGTTACCCCATTCATTGAAAAAATTACTTTTTTATCGTCTGCCATATTAAATTCTTCCTCTTAATGCATTAAATGCCCATGCTATCGCATAAAACCCAACTCCAGCTATAGAAAATCCGATAGCATAATCAGGATATTTCAATATGCCTATTAAGATCAAAGCACTACCTAGTATGGCTATGACTAGGGCAGCATATCCGAAAATTTTGTTTTTGTTTAAACTCATGATAGTTTACGGAAAAGACAAATATCGAACTTTTATTTAAAACCCTCCCTATAGAAATTAGTACTTTCGTAACCAAGAACGTATCCGTATGAAATTAGAAGAAGAAAAAAATAAAGATGCCATCAAAATGGCTTGGGCTTCCCTTCAGTCTAGGGTTCGAAATAATAAATTAGGCGGCGGAAAAGCACGTTTAAAAAAACTAGAGGAAAAAGGTAAATTAAGTGCGCGTAAACGCATTGAACAACTTTTGGACGATCCCGATAAACTTATTGAAATAGGTGCTTTGGCTGCTGAAAACATGTATGAAGAATACGGTGGTTGTCCGTCCGCTGGTGTTGTAGTTGTTATTGGGAAAATTTCAGGCAAACAATGTGTTGTAGTTGCTAACGATTCTACTGTAAAAGCTGGGGCATGGTTTCCAATGACAGCAAAAAAGAATTTAAGAGCACAAGAAATAGCAATGGAAAATCGTATTCCAATCATCTACTTGGTAGATAGTGCCGGTATATTTCTCCCTTTACAAGATCAGATTTTTGCAGATAAAGACGATTTTGGACGCATTTTTAGAAATAATGCGCGGATGAGTAGTATGGGAATAGTCCAGATTGCTGCTATTATGGGGAGTTGTGTAGCTGGTGGAGCGTATTTACCTATCATGTCTGACGAATCTATCATTGTAGAAAAAACAGGAAGTATTTTTCTGGCAGGAAGTTACTTGGTGAAAGCTGCCATAGGAGAAGATATCGACAACGAAACTTTAGGGGGTGCAGAAACCCATAGCGGAATAAGTGGTGTGACAGATTACAAGGTTAAAGATGATTCTGCTGCATTAGAAAAAATAAGAAGTTTGATCGAAAAAATGGGGAGCCAGCCTAAAGCAGGTTTTCATCGGTCAGAAACTCTAGAACCCAAGTTAGCTAAAGAAGATATTTATGGCTGTTTACCAAAAAATAGAACCCAGCCCTACGATACTTATAAACTCTTAGAGCATTTGGTTGATTCGGATTCTATGGACGAATATAAAAAGGAATATGGTCAAACCTTAATCACCACATATGCCAAAATTGATGGGTGGTCTGTTGGGATTGTTGCCAATCAACGTCAAGTAGTAAAAAGCAAAACAGGTGAAATGCAGTTCGGTGGAGTTATTTACGGTGATGCAGCAGATAAAGCTACACGTTTTATAGCCAATTGTAATCAGCGAAAAATACCCTTAGTATTCCTTCAGGATGTCACTGGATTTATGGTAGGGAGTAAAGCTGAGCATAGTGGAATAATTAAAGACGGTGCAAAAATGGTCAATGCAGTTGCCAATTCTGTTGTTCCTAAATTTACTATTGTGATTGGAAATTCCTTTGGAGCTGGTAACTATGCTATGTGTGGAAGGGCGTTTGATCCCAGATTCATGTTAGCTTGGCCAACTGCTAAAATTGCCGTAATGGGAGGATCTCAAGCATCCAATGTGTTGTGGCAAATTGAAAAGGCCTCATTAAAAAACACAAACAAAGAAGTCAATCAACAAAAAGAAGATGATTTAAAAAAAGAGATTCAGTCTAGGTACGAACAAAAAACTGAAATACTAAATGCTGCTTCCCAATTATGGGTTGATGCTGTCATAGATCCTGTAGATACAAGAAATTGGATTAGTACAGGAATTGAAATTGCAAATGAATCTCCATTAACTGAAAAATTCAATATGGGCATACTACAGGTCTAAAACTTGATTAGGTTTAGTATTCAAGGTTTCCTTTCTTTTGATTTTACCACTATTTGTTTCTGAAAACTCATCAAAAACATAAATCGATTTTGGGCATTCAAAATTTTCTAATCTGTTGTGATTTTTGATTTTTTCAATCAATGAATTCAGATCCAATGAGGGTGTTCTCTTAATTGCTAAAATTACTTTTTGTCCCAATTCTGCATCCGCTACTCCTCCAATAAAGAAGTGCAATGACAATACCTCTGAGAGTTTTCGCTCAATTTGCTGTGGATGTAATTTAATCCCACCAGAATTAATTACTTCATCTACCCTACCAATTAGTCGAAAACAACCGTTCTCTTTTAGCTCAATAGCGTCATTAGTGACAAAATGATCTACTTGTAATAAGTCAGAATTTACTATCAAACAACCTCGATCATCTTGACTTATTTCCACATAGGGAAGAACCCGAAATTCAGAAGGTGGATCTTCCATTGTTCTTACGGCTATGTGAGAAAGAGTTTCAGTCATTCCATATGTTTCATAGGCTTTAACGCTAGTTTTTAGTAAGGCATTCTGCAGTGATTTTGAAACAAATGCTCCACCAACTATTAATGTCTTTACTTGATCTAAGTTGGCTAATGAGTGAAAAGCTTGCATCGGTGTCATTGCAACAAAATCATATGTTTTCGTATTCTTATGAAAAGGATTTCTTGCAGGAGAAACTAAATCCAAAGAAAATCCTAAAATCATCGCCCGAATAAGCATCATTTTACCTGCAATAAAATTAGCTGGCAAACAGTGCAAAGCGCTATCACCGACACTCACATTAAAATATTCTCCAGTAGCAATTGCACTATTGACTAGAGCCTGCTTTTTAAAGAGCATTCGTTTTGGGGAAGCAGTAGTTCCGGAAGTAACTAGCTCAATGGTTTCTGAAGCATCTAGCCAATCCATTAAAAAATCACCCATGTATTTCTCATACTGGTCACCTTCTTTGATAAAACTATAAGCAACCTCTTTTAACCCATTTCGATCATAGGGATATCCATTCAATAAAAAACGATTGTGAATTCTGGTGTAGTGCGGTATCTGCATTTTAAAATTTTGAAATAAGTTTTGACTTCCAATTACTCCACCCATATTTATAAGACATCAGTAACAATAATAATGGGTAAAAAAGAAGTAGTGATAAAATAAGTTCAGGGCCTAAAGAGGGTTCAGAAATGTCAATTAAAACAGATTCTGTTTGAAATGCGGTCCAAGATGAAGTAACTAAAAGCGCAGTAGTTAAATTATTGGCTGCATGAAAACCTAGTGCAAGTTCAATACCATCATCCATTATTGTCATTATTCCCAAAAAAAGACCTGTCCCTATATAATAGACTAGAATGCCGTAGCCCAATTTTTCTACCTCTGGATTAAATAAATGTAAACATCCGAAAATTAGAGAGGTCATTAAAAGAGGTACCCATGAATTTTTGAATAACCCTGAAAATCCTTGCATTAAATAGCCTCTAAAAATAAATTCCTCCAAACTCGTTTGGATGGGTATAAAAAGGACCGCAATAATAAAAAGTATTGCAAACTTACTGAGAGTGAAATTCCATTCATAACTTTCAGGACTTATAAAATAATCTCCAACTACTAATAAAACTGTAACCAAAGTCCACACTAGAAAAGCAAAAAAAATGCGCCTCCAATCTATAGCTTTTCTTGCCGTTACTATACTTAACAATGGGCGTAAATGAAGTTTTTTTAAAACCAACCAGAGCCCTATAAACCCCGCTGCAAAAGGGATGAGTAGCAGAAAGAGTTGCAAGTTTTTATCTATATTCCGCAATAAATCCATCGGATCCTGAGAGGAAATTTCACCAACTCTTTCTTGGATTATTACAAATGTAAGAGGTAATTGACCAATAACATTGAATATGATAACAATAAAAGAACCCAAGAGGAACATCCAAAATGGGTTTTTATAGGATAGAGATTGCTGTAAAAACATGGGTGTTAAATTAAGTCCCAAGATATAGAATTATCGATGCTTAAACAAGCTTTAGTAATGACTAAAGGACTTTGAATATTATTTGTAAATAATGATCCTGTTCCTAGACCTTGAGGTCCTTTAGCATTTAAAGAGTAAGTCCATTGGGCAATGGCATTCAGTCCTACATTGCTTTCCAACGCACTAGTCACCCACCAATCAATTCCCAAAGAATCTGCATGGGAAATCCACTCTTTTGATGCTTTAAAACCTCCTAAAAGACTTGGCTTTAGAATAATAAATTGCGGCTGAATTAACTCCAACATCCTTTTGCGCTCTACATTATCAGTTCGAGAAATTAGTTCCTCATCCAAAGCAATTGGTACCGGACTTCGTTTACATAAATCTGCCATTTCCTCCCACTGATTCACTCCGATAGGTTGTTCAATGGAATGAATAGCAAAACGCTCTAACTGTTGCAATTTATCCAATGCATCCTCAGCTGTAAAAGCACCATTTGCATCAACTCTTATACTAATTGTAGTTGAATCGTATTGCTTCCTCAAATAATGTAGTACTTCTAATTCTTGTTTAAAATCTAAAGCACCAATTTTTAATTTAATACAATCAAATCCCCTATCTAACAGGCTATTGATTTGGGTTTTCATATAATCTGGCTTACCTATCCAGACCAATCCATTAATGGGGATATGCGCTTCACTCCTTGTAAATTCAGAGGGAAAAAGCTCCCACTGATTGTTATTCTGGATCCC
>Ga0213861_10001214_pt1 | contig 22847 bp, 23 predicted proteins | sample PICome_4_FD_160110 | JGI IMG/M metagenome (GOLD analysis project Ga0213861, IMG submission 160110) | Coastal seawater microbial communities near Pivers Island, North Carolina, United States - PICO131 | ecosystem: Environmental > Aquatic > Marine > Coastal | place: USA: North Carolina... | reverse complement strand
GCTTTTGATAGGGTGGCGCCACAAAGCGGTGACGTGGATCACTTATTTTGCCTTCGGCGCTTTGGGGCTGTTGGCAGGTTTCTTGTCGCGCTTGAAGCCGGCTTTGATATTTCCGAAGACATCAGGTTTGGCCCCGTGGCTGCGCATAATCAGGTATTGCTGCACGAAGGTGATCGTGTTGTTGGCAATCCAGTATAGCACCAAACCGCTGGCGAAAGAGCCAAGCATGAACATGAAGACCCAAGGCATCCACGCCATGATCATTTTCTGGGTCGGATCTGTTGGCGCGAGGTTCAGCTTTTGCTGCATCCACATTGAAATGCCCAGAATGATCGGCAAGACACCAAGGCTGAAGATCGCAAAAATGCTCCCTGCCTCTGGCACGCCCCAAGGCAGGACGCCAAAGAGGTTCAAGATCGAGGACGGATCAGGTGCACTCAGGTCCTTGATCCAGCCGATCCATGGCACATGGCGCAGTTCGATCGTCACGAAGATCACTTTATACAGCGAGAAGAAGATAGGAATCTGCAAGAAGATTGGCAAACATCCCGAGGCAGGGTTCACCTTGTTTTCCTTGTAGAGCTTCATCATGCCTTGCTGCATGGCTTGTTTGTCGTCGCCGGTCCGCTCTTTGAGCTTTTCCATTTCCGGCTGGAGCTCTTTCATCCGCGCCATCGAGACATAGGACTTATAAGCCAGCGGCAGAACGAGCGCTTTGAGGATCACAGTCAGGGCGATAATCGACCAGCCCATGTTCCCGATATATTGGTGCAGGGTATGCAGGAGCCAGAAGATCGGTTTCGTCAGGAAGAAGAACCATCCCCAGTCGATGCTGTCGAGAAAGCCGGTAACGCCCTCGTCGTTCTCGTAGTTGCGGATTGTTTCCCATTCTTTCGCGCCCGCAAACAGGCGGGTCGTGACCTTGGCGGTTTCACCCGGTGCGACGGTGCTGATGTCCATCACGGCCTCGGCCTGATAGAGATCGCGGGAAGCGAAATACTTGCTGACCGAGCGGAAAGGCGACGCCTGATCAGGGATCAGGGTGGTCATCCAATAGTGATCTGTGTAGCCGATCCAGCCGTTATTGGCGACGTCGATGCGCTCTGCTTGGGTGCCTTCGCGGTCATCGACGGCATAGTCGGTGAGCTTGGAGTATTTGGTCTCTTCAAGCTGGCCATCGGACATGCGGACAAGGCCTTCATGCAAAATGAAGAACTTCTTGAGGTTGGCAGGCTCGCCGTGGCGACGCAGGATCCCGTAAGGGCGGGCCGAAACGGCGGCGCCTGTTGTGTTCTCAAGCGATTGCTCGACGCTGAACATGAACTTGTCGTCGACGCTCACTGTGTTGCGGAAGATCAGGCCAGCGCCGTTATCCCACGCCAAAGTCACAGGCGTGGACGGTGTCAGCTTATCACCGTTCTCCAGCGACCAGAGCGTGTCAGGGCCCGGCACTGCATCAGCGGATAGACCGCCAATGCCAGCCCAGCCAAAGGCCGCGAAATAGGCATCTGATTCACCGACGGGGCGGAGCAGTTTGACGATTGGCGAGCCTTCTTCCAGCTCTTCTTGGTATTGTGTCAACGCGAGGTCGTCGATGCGACCGCCCAAAAGAGACATCGTACCGGAAAGCTCGGGTGTCTCGATCGCGACGCGCGGGGCGTCAACGATGGTTTCTGCTGCTGCCGCCGGTGCAACTGCAGCCTCTGTCGTGCCCGCGGTCGGGGTGGCGGTTACGCCTTCGGCAAGTGCTGCCGTTGGTTCTTCTGCCGGCACAACGATTTCTTCTGGTGGGAAAAAGTACAACCACGTGAGGATCACAAGCATACTGAGTGCTGTTGCGAGGATGAGGTTCTTGTTCTGGTCGTCCATCTGAAACCGCCCGTGTCACAGGAAAAATATGAAGGCCGTTCAACCCCTCTAAGGGCCAAAGGTCAAGGGGTTTTCAGTGTTTCTGACATATAAGCGGTTTTCGAAACCCCACAATTTAAGGCAAGCGCATGTGGCGTGCCTAGCCTTTGTCCGTCCCGTTCGTGCGCACCAAGCCCGCGAAATCAAATAAATCGGGATCAAGCAGGTGGGAGGGACGGGTATTCATCAGCGCCTTGAACATGACCTGACGCCTGCCGGGGCTGTTCTTTTCCCAACCGTCGATGATCTGTTTGACCTGCTGGCGCTGGAGCCCATCCTGCGAGCCACAAAGATCGCAAGGAATAATGGGGTAATTCATCGCCTTAGAGAATTTTTCGCAATCGACTTCTGCAACATGTGCCAAAGGCCGATACACGAACAGGTCGCCTTCTTCGTTTACCAGTTTGGGTGGCATCGTCGCCAAGCGGCCACCGTGAAACAGGTTCATAAAGAAGGTTTCGAGAATGTCGTCGCGGTGGTGGCCGAGCACAACGGCCGAGCATCCTTCTTCACGTGCGATCCGGTAGAGATTGCCGCGCCGCAATCGCGAGCAAAGCGCGCAGAACGTGCGGCCGGCTGGCACCTTATCCATCACGATCGAATAGGTGTCTTGATACTCGATGCGGTGGGGAACCCCCATTTTCTCCAGAAATGACGGCAGCACCGTCGCGGGAAAATTGGGCTGCCCCTGATCGAGGTTGCAGGCCAGAATATCAACGGGGAGCAGCCCGCGCCATTTCAGCTCATACAGAACAGCCAACAGCGTATAGCTGTCCTTGCCGCCTGACAGGCAGACAAGCCAACGCGCATCGCGCTCGATCATCCCGTATTGCTCAATCGCTTCGCGGGTATTGCGGACAATACGTTTGCGGAGCTTTTTGAAGTCGGTTGAAGAGGGCGCGCCGTGGAAGAGCGGGTGAATATCATCAAGATCGTCTAACATGGCGCCGATATGCCAGAACAATGTGGGTCTGCCTAGTGGCCATTGCGCGCGGACGTCCTAGATCTTTGGCAAAGGAGACTTCACCATGCGTTTGTTCATCTTTGCGGCCCTTACCGTTTTGACCGCCTGCACGGGGAAACCGTCGTTTCAAGACCCATCCTTGTCTGACAAAAAACTGAACCTTGAAGAGTTCTTTGACGGGGATTTGGTGGCATACGGACAGTTTCAAGATGTCTTTGGCACAGTGCGCCGCGCGTTTGTGGTCACTATTCATGGCGATTGGGACGGTAAAACCCTGCGTTTGCAAGAAGATTTCGTCTATGAGGACGGCGCGCAGGAACAGCGGATCTGGACGCTTGCCAAAACGGGCGAGGACACCTGGGCTGGCACAGCGCCGGGTGTGATCGGGACCGCGACTGGCGTTGAGAGCGACAACCGTTTCAACTGGCAATATGAGATCGATTTGCCGATACCTTCTTCCGATGGGTCGGTCGAGACGATGCGCGTGACCTTTGATGACTGGATGTGGCTGTTGTCTGACGACCGATTGTTCAACCGTGCCTATGTGAAACGGTACGGCGTTGATATCGGCGACGTCAGAATTTCGTTCGAAAAAAAGCGCTAGTCGGGGACGTTGTCGATCCCCGATCCACCCAACGGGTGGCAACGCCCGACCCGGCGGACGGTGAGCCAAGCCCCCTTGATCGCGCCATGTTTTTCGAGCGCTTCGAGCGCATAGGCCGAGCAGGTCGGCTGATAGCGGCACCCGTGGCCCACAATCGGCGAGAACGTCACGCGATACGCGCGGACAGGCAGCGAAAAGAGATAGGCCAGCGGGGTCATGCGTGCACCTTGGCCAATGCGCGGCGCAGGTCGTTGACCAATTCGGAGAAGGGAAACTCTGCGGTGACCGTATTGCGGCCAACAAGGACGTAATCCCATCCGTCGCGACCCTCTGTTGGTAGCACCAATCGGGCCACCTCGCGCAAGCGGCGTTTGGCGCGGTTGCGGGCGACGGAGTTTCCGACCTTTTTGGAGCAGGTGAAACCGACGCGGATACCTTCCGCCTCGCCTTCGGCGCGCCGGCGGGCTTGCAGGTGAATGCCTGTGGTGCCTTGTCTGCGTGCATTCGACGCGCGCAGAAAGTCAGCGCGTTTGGTCAGAACCACAAGCGGCAGACGCGCAGAAACCGCCGGTGGCCCATCCATGGCGTCAGCGCTATCGCTTCCCATGGGTGCCACCGGCGGTTTCAAAGCAGTAACCGAATGCTGGCGCTTAAGCGCTCAGCTTCGCGCGACCTTTTGCGCGGCGGTTGTTGATGATACGACGGCCGGCTTTGGTAGCCATACGTGCGCGAAAGCCGTGACGGTTCTTACGAACGCGGTTGGATGGTTGGAACGTGCGCTTCATAGCGGTGTCCTTTTGGTTATTGGGGCCAAATCCACAATGGATTCGAAGCCGATCTACAATTCAGACCTGTCCTTTAGAGAGGGCTTGGCGTGGTGTCAACGCGCAAGGCGGGGGCAAACTGCAACATTTCGGTAATTTCCGAGGGTGCAATTGTTACAGTGATCACGAAACAGACGCTGAATTGACCCGTCAGGGGCCAAAATCATCAATGAGACGTGAGTGGGGTATGACATTTCACCGTTCCAGTCCAAGTAGGGTGCAACATAAAGCCTCAGCGCAAGAAAGATAAATTTCATGATCACGACACCCGATAACGCGTTAAAACGGCGCCTTCCCCTGATTGCAATTCTCGGGGGCGCCGCATTTGGTGCGTTTTTTCTGCGCGATTATCTTACGTTCGAGACGCTCAAAGAGAATCGGGAAGCCCTTTTGGCTGTGCGGGATGCCAATTATGGTCTGACCGTTCTGGCCTTCATCGGGGCCTATATTTTGATTGTCGCTTTTTCCTTGCCTGGCGCCACGATTGCGTCGCTCACAGGGGGCTTTCTTTTCGCAACTTTCCCGGGTGTGCTGTTTAATATTTCTGCCGCGACCATCGGGGCAACGGCCATCTTCATGGCGGCCCGCTGGGGGTTGGGGGAAAAGCTTGCCGCGAAGATGGACAGTTCCAAAGGCGGGGTCAAAAAGATCAAGTCCGCTATCGACGAGAACCAATGGGAGGCGCTTTTTCTGATTCGCTTGGTGCCTGCGGTCCCGTTCTTTATGGCCAATCTTATTCCCGCTTTGGTCGGCGTTCCGCTCCATCGCTTTGTAATCACCACGTTTCTGGGCATTATCCCCGGCACGGCGGTGATTACCTCGGTTGGCGCTGGGCTTGGTGAAGTGTTTGCCCGTGGCGAGACCCCGAACCTCGGCATCATTTTCGAGCCCGCTATCCTTTTGCCGATTCTCGGCCTGTCCGCTCTGGCGGCTCTCCCCATTTTCCTCAAGGCCCTGCGCGGCAAGAAAGGTCTGTAAATCATGGCCCGAATCAAGACAGACATTTGTATCATTGGCGGCGGCTCTGGTGGGCTTTCCATCGCGGCAGGGGCCGTGCAGATGGGGGCGAAAGTTGTGCTACTGGAAGGGCACAAAATGGGCGGCGACTGCCTGAACTATGGTTGTGTGCCCTCCAAGGCGCTGATCGCCGCGGCCAAGCAGGCCCATGCAATGTCGCAGGGCGCGGAATATGGCGTCGCTGATGTGCAGGCAAAGGTGGATTTCGCGGCGGCCAAAGATCACGTCGCCGATGTCATCGCCACCATTGCACCCGTCGACAGCGTGGCGCGGTTCGAGGGCTTGGGCGTGCAGGTCATCCAAGAGTTCGGCCGCTTTATCTCGCGCACAGAGGTGCAGGCAGGCGATACAATCATCGAGGCGCGTCGCTTTGTCGTGGCGACAGGTTCCGGCCCCTTTGTGCCGCCCATTCCGGGGCTGGACCGCGTGCCTTATTACACCAACGAAAATATTTTCGATCTGCGTGAGCTGCCAGAGCATCTGATCGTCATCGGCGGCGGACCGATCGGCATGGAGCTGGCGCAGGCGCATGTGCGGCTGGGGTCACGTGTGACCGTGATCGAAGGGGCCAAAGCCTTTGGCAAGGACGACCCGGAGATGGCCGCGATTGTGATCGAAAACCTCAAGGCAGAGGGCATCGAGATCGTTGAGGACGCGCAAGCGACCAAGATCAGCGGCAAGGACCAAGACATCACCGTGCATACGCCCAAGGGCGATTTTACCGGCTCGCATCTGCTTGTCGCCGTCGGGCGTAAGGTCAATATCGAAAGACTGGATCTGGAAAATGGCGATATTGCCTTCACGCGCGGTGGCCTGAAGGTCGGCGATGATCTGCGGTCGGTGAGCAACCGCAGGGTTTACGCGGCAGGCGACGTCGCAGGCGGGCTGCAATTCACCCATGTCGCAGGCTATCACGCAGGCGTTTTGATCCGGTCCATCCTGTTTGGGCTGCCCTCCAAGCAAACCACGCGGCATATCCCTTGGGCCACCTATACAGACCCTGAATTGGCCCAAGTCGGCCTGACCGAAGCGCAAGCGCGCGCGAAACACGGACTAAAGCTCGAAGTGGTCCGCTTTGACATGCACCACAACGACCGCCTGATCGCCGAGCGCAAAAACAAGGGCCTGATCAAGGTCATGGTCGTGAAGGGGCGGCCTGTCGGGGCGTCTATCGCGGGGCCAATGGCGGGCGAGCTGATCGGGATGTGGGCAATGGCCATCGCGAACAATTTGAAGATGTCCGCCGTGGCCAATACCGTGCTACCCTATCCAACGGTGTCAGAGGTTAACAAACGCGCTGCGGGTGCTTATTTTAGTCCGAGACTGTTCGAAAGCGGTATGGTCAAGCGGGTTGTTGGACTGGTCCAGCGCTGGCTGCCGTAAGATGAGGTAACGAGGGCACATGCTCAATTCACTCTCGGGTCGGTTTCTGATTCTGACGACGATTTTTGTCATGCTGGCAGAGGTCCTGATTTTTGTGCCCTCCGTTGCGCGGTTTCGCGAGGACTATCTGAATGCCCGTCTGGAGCGGGCGCAGATCGCGTCGCTTGCGCTGGAGGCGGATGATATGATCTCGCCAGAGCTAGAGGCCGAACTTTTGCGCAATGCCGAAGTCTATAACGTCGTGCTGCGCCGCGATGAAATCCGCCAGCTTGCTTTGTCCTCGCCTCTTCCGACGCCGATTGATCAGACTTATGACATGCGCAATCCCGGGGCGATGGTGCTGATCCGTGATGCTATGCGCACCCTCGTGGATCGCGATGAGCGGATCGCGCGCGTGATCGGAAATCCGGTCCGCGGCGGCGGTTTGTTGATCGAGGTCACGATGGACGAAATGCCATTGCGGGCAGCGATGATCGACTACGGGCTCAATATTCTGGCACTTTCGGCGGTGATTTCGGTGTTCACGGCTTTCCTGCTCTTTTTGGCGGTGCAGGGGCTGCTTGTGCGGCCGATCAAACGGGTCGTCGGGCATATGCAAAGTTATGCAAAATCCCCCGAGGATGCGCGCCGGATTATCGAGCCCTCCGCACGGGTGACAGAGCTGCGCGATGCCGAGATGGCCCTCAAGTCGATGCAGCAAGAACTCACAAGCGCGCTCAAGCAAAAAGAGCGGCTCGCGCAATTGGGCGGTGCTGTCGCAAAGGTGAGCCATGATCTGCGCAACATGCTGACCTCGGCGCAGCTGTTTACAGACCGGATCGAAGGGTCTGACGACCCGCTCGTGAAACGGATGGCCCCTAAGCTTGTGAGCTCGATCACGCGGGCGGTCACTTTGTGCGAGACGACCTTGGCCTTCGGGCGTGTCGACGAGCCCGCGCCGATGTTATCTCGCGTCAGCCTGTCGAAAATCGTTGAAGATGTGTTCGACAGCGAAAGTCTGGCGGCCACCGATTATGACATTTCGTTTTCTGCCGACATTCCGACCGGTCTGATCTTACGGGCCGACGGCGAGCAACTTTTCCGTGTGATCTTCAATCTGGTCCGCAATGCGCGACAGGCGATCATGGCAACCGGAGAGGCAGGCGAGGTGAATATCCAAGCGACCGAAGACGACAGCGCGTGGTGGATCAAGGTCCATGACACAGGGCCTGGTTTGCCAGCAAAGGCGAAAGAGCATCTGTTCCAGCCGTTCCAGGGCGGGGTGCGTAAAGGCGGCTCTGGCCTCGGACTTGTGATCGCGGCTGATCTGGTGCGTGGACACGGCGGGCGGCTCTCACTGGAAGAGACGGGCAAGAACGGGACGACCTTCGTGATACAGCTACCAAAAGCAGACCTCGCATTGGCACCGGTGACAGAATAATAAAAGTTTGTCATTTGGGGCTTGCATCATGCGGACAGCCCCGCTAAATCCCGCCTCACAGTGGATTGGTAGCTCAGTTGGATAGAGCACTTGACTACGAATCAAGGGGTCGGGGGTTCGAATCCTCCCCAGTCCACCATAATAAGCCTGTGTGACGTCACATGACTTTGACCTTCGCGTAATAAAGTGACCTTATACACGGAACATTTAAAGCCAGATCATTCATAGTGATCTGGCTTTATGCTTTTCTGATTGTCATTTTAGTTCTTGAGAAATGCCTTTCGGCTGTTTGCATTTGAACGCGGTTCTCCTTTAGACTCCCCATCAAAAAGTGGCCCCCTTCGAAAGCACCGTTTTGGACTACCCAAAGAATACTCAATGGCTGCAAATGTAACTTCGTCAAACATGCCGGGCGCGCCGGACAAAAAATCGTTCTCCAGCGTGAGCTCTCCGATCTTCGCATGCAGGGTCTTCACGTCGATCACTGGTTCCGGCGCGGGACTTCGCAGCGTCGCCGACCACCCCCGTCGCGCCCTCAAGCCGCTGGCCGCGCCACTGCTTGATCTGGTTCGGATGCACGTCGAAATCCTGCGCCAACCCGATCAGCGTCTACTCGCCCTTGATCGCGGCCACGGCCACTTTTGCCTTGAATGCCGGGCTGTGATTCCGGCGCGGTCGTCTTGTCATAGTCATCTGCTCGCTTGCAGCATCATGCCGCTGTTGCGTGGAAAATCCACTTATCCCACCTATTCAGTTTTCCCGAACCACTTCTGCACTTGGGGCGGCATCAAACCGCGACAGGTACAGACGCGCTGTTGGTGATCGAGCGCACAACGTGGATCGGGGGTGATCCGATCACAACGGCGCCGGATTATGAGCTGATTGCCAAAGGCTAGGCCCTCATCGCGGCCAGCCATCGGGTCTTGCTATCGGTCTTCCACGGGCTTGTTATCGCTTATCATCTGGTCAGCGGGCTAGATGATCCTTATCTGTCAGGGTGCAAAGACCCGTCGCAACAAAGGTAAGAGTAATGATCAAACGACTTTCTTCATTGGCGCTCGCAGCAGCGCTGACATTCGGGGCGCTGCCTGCAATGGCGCAACAACTGTCGTTGGCGCAGATTTCGCAATACCTCAACGGGCTGCAAACGGCGCAGGGTGGGTTCACGCAGATCAATGCGGACGGGACGCTCTCGACCGGGCAAATCTATATCAAACGGCCAGGGCGCATCCGGTTCGAATATAACGCGCCGGACAATTCGCTTGTGATGGCAGGCGGCGGGCAGGTGGCGATCTTTGACCCAAGGTCGAACAACGGCCCGGACCGTTATCCGCTGAACCAGACCCCGCTCAAGATCATTCTGGAGCGGAACGTCGATTTTGGTGCGGCGCGTATGGTGACGGGGCATACCTCTGACGGTACGACCACAACGGTCACGGCACAAGACCCCGATCATCCGGAATACGGCAACATTCAAATGGTGTTTACGGCCAATCCGGTCGAGTTGCGCCAATGGATTGTCACCGACGATGTCGGCAGCCAAACAACGGTGATCCTGAACGATATGGTCGCAGGTGGATCCATCGGAGAGATCAAGTTCAACATCATCGCCGAGATGGCAAACTGGAATAAATAGAGCGGGTTGGTTGGCCATCTGAAGCCATAAAAAAGGGCGCCGCATTGGCGCCCTTTTGCGTTAGATTTTGCGGCAAGACCGAAGCTGCGCGTGATACATAATCGCGCGGTCACCGACCTCGTTTGCGATCCGGACCAGCCAGCCTTTGGACCGCCATGTCCCGCGCTTGAAGCCGGAGCGGCCATCGTGATAGGCCAGATACTGATCGCGCGTGTTGTTGAGCGGAATGCCGACCTCATCGCGGGTCTGCTTCATATACCAGCCCATAAAATCGGTGGCGTCTTTGATGTCATCGCGACGGGCACCACGGCCACCTTCGGCGCGCTGGTACTCTGCCCAAGTCGCATCGAGGGCTTGGGAGTAGCCAAACGCAGAGGACTGACGGCCGACCGGAATGACGCCGAGGGCATATTGATGCGGCGTGCGGTTATTGCCGATAAATTTGCTCTCTTGATAGATAATCGCCATGAGAACCGGAACGGGCACGCCCCATTTCCGCTCAGCTGCCTTAAATGCGCGTAAATACGCTGGGCGCTCGGATACAATCGAACAGGCGTTATCAAGGTTGCGTGGCGCGGAAAATTCTCGCGACCCACAGCTGCCCAAAAGCACCAGAAGTATCATTGCGCGAAAGAAACTGCTCATTTGCCTCTCGCTTTTCTTCGTTTGTTTTTTCCCATGCTATCGCAGTTCGTTCGTACTGTGAACCGTTTTGCAGGGAGGTCAGATCACAAATGCAAGGATAAGCGGCAAACTGACCACCGATAACAAGGTCGAGGCCACGACCAATCCCGCCACGGGTTGCGCTTCGCGTCCGTATTTCTCGGCGAGCAAATAAGAGGTGACGGCGACGGGGGTTGAAACCTGAACGATCAGAACGGCTGCGGGGACTGGCGCGAGGCCGAACCAGCGTGCGGCACCCCAAGCGGCCAGACTGCAAACGACAACTTTGAGGGCTGACAGCCAGACTGCCCTGCCCATGTCGCGGGTTTCCAGCCGTGCCACCGCCACTCCAAGCGTGATCAACATAACGGGAATCGCCATTTGGCCGATCAGTTCGAGTGCATTGGTCAAGAAGGTGGGCGTCTGCCAGCCTTGCCACAAAAATGCGGCCCCGAGTAACGTTGCCGCGACGACAGGTTCCTTGAGCACACGCAAGAGTGATCCACCCCCCGAGACGAACCAAACCCCGATCGTAAAGGATAAGATCGCCATGACCGCAAAGACGACGACGGCGTAGCTCAGTCCTTCTTCCCCAAAGGCAAAAAGTGCCAAGGGCAGGCCCAGATTCCCTGTGTTGCCAAAGATGAGAGGGGCCAGATAGGTTGAGACGTCAAGTTTGAGCAGTTTGATCGTGGCGAGAAAGATAATGGAAACAATCGCATAAGCCAGAAAACTCGCCAATGAGAGCGCCGCAAGGGCCGAGGGTTCGATCTTGGCCTTCATGAGCGCCACAAAGATGAGGCATGGCACAGAGAGCGTCATTGTCAGGCGGGTCACGAATTCAACGCGGTATTCAAAGCCCAGCCGGACCCAAATGTAACCTACGGCCCCGAGGATAAAGACAGGAGCCGTGATGTTAAGGACTGTTAGTGCAAGGTTCACAGACTGTTTCCTTCAATTTTAAGCAGAGCCCATAGACAGCCCTCACGTGAGGGGTTTATTAAGCATGTGGGGGACAATATAAATGTTCAAAACACGCGCGAAATATCATCTGGGACAAGTTGTCCGACATCGCAAGCATCCTTTTCGGGGTGTCGTGTTTGATGTGGATGCAATGTTCTCGAATACGGACGCGTGGTATGAGGCGATTCCCGAAGATAGCCGCCCGAAAAAAGACCAGCCGTTCTACCATTTGCTGGCTGAAAACGACCAAAGCTATTATGTGGCTTATGTCTCAGAGCAGAACCTCGTTGCAGATTATTCAGGCCAGCCGGTTGAACATCCTGACTTAGATGATCTGTTCGGGCCATTTGAGGATGGTCATTACCCTTTGCAGGTCAACCTGAATTGATCGGATAAGATGGGTTAAAACCCATCCTACGCAGATCGTTTCCCCGACATCTGTGCCGTTAGTATCCGAGCGCACATCCGTCCTTGCGCGGATCCGATCCCCCGATCAGGACCCCTGTATCGTCGATAATGATCGCTTGTCCGCCGCCTATGGGGCCGTCGGGGATGCTCACCTTATGGCCGAGGTCTGACAGCTCTGCGCGCACCCTCTCGGAATACCCGCTTTCAACCTTGATCCCGCTGCCTTCTGCAAAGCTGCGCGGCGCATCGATCGCTGTCTGCACGTTCATGTCAAAATCGGTGATATTGCTCACAAAGCGCGCATGACCGTTCGATTGATAAGCGCCGCCCATCACGCCGAATGGCATATAGGGCTTGCCGTCTTTCTTCAGGAGCGCGGGAATGATCGTATGCATGGGCCGTTTGCCGCCCTTGGCTTCGTTCACATGCCCGTCCTCAAGCGTGAACCCGGCGCCACGGTTCTGGAAAAGCACGCCGAATTTGTCGGAGGCAATCCCGGCACCGAACCCGTGAAACACCGAATAGATCAAAGAGACGGTCATCCGGTCCTTATCCACGACAGTGATATAGATCGTGTCCTTGTGCACAGCCTCGGCGCCGGGCAGCTCGGCGGGCATGGCCCGCTTCGGGTCAATCAGCGCGGCCAGCTTGGCTGCGGTTTCTGGCGAGAGCATATGCGCCAAGCGGGTCGTGTGGTCAGGGTCTGCAATCACGCGGTTGCGCGTGTCATAGGCGAGCTTTGCCACCTCTGCCTCGATATGCGCGCGTTGCGACCCGAGCGGGTCCATCGGGGTCAAATCAAAATGTTTGAGCATATTGAGCATGAGGATCGCGGTTGCGCCTTGCCCGTTGGGCGGGTGCTCCCAAAGATCGAGACCACCGTAACCGCCGCTGACGGGATCGGTGTATTCCGCCAGACATCCTGCGAAATCGTCAAGCGTGTGCACCCCGCCCATCGCTGCGAGAGAGGCCACCATATCCTCTGCCACTTCGCCGTCATAAAACCCGTCGCGTCCATTCAAGGCGATGCGGCGCAAGACATCCGCCTGCTGTGGAGCGCGAAACATTTGCCCCGCTTTGGGCGCTTTGCCGTCCATTAAGAACAAATCCCGCGCCTTGCCTTGCAGCCTATCTGCCGATTGCGCCCAGTCGAAGGCGACGCGCGGGGCCACAGGCACGCCAGCCTCGGCATAGTGGATGGCCGGGGCGAGTGAGGCCTTCAGCCCTAGCTTGCCGAAGTCCTGCGACAGCAGGCAAAACGCATCAATCGCGCCCGGGATAGTGACGGCTTCTGGCCCGCCAAGCGGCACGGTTTTGAGGCCTTTGCCACGCATCACGGCCGCATCCAGGGCCGCAGGTGCGCGGCCCGATCCGTTGAGAGCGATAACGCGGTCTTCACCTGCGGGTGTCAGCAAAACAAAACAATCGCCGCCGATGCCCGTCATTTGCGGCTCGCAAATCCCTAGCAGAACCGCACCTGCAATGGCGGCATCGACCGCATTGCCGCCAGCCTCAAGCATCTGAACCGCGACCTTGGCGGCCAAAGGGTGAGACGTCGCACACATCCCGTTGCTTGCAAATGTTGCTGATCGCCCTGCTGCCATGAAATCGCGCATAATCTTCTCCCCGTATGACCAGCATGCAACCTAGGGCTTATGGCCTGCTGTGCAATCGAAATGTGGGGAGTGACCTCGGCGCCACGCAACTGGGTGGGGGCTATTAATGCGTGACGCCGAGGCTAAGTTATGCAGCTCTGAGATATTTTTGACGGATGATCTGGGCAGGTTCATGCTCCAATTAAGGCGGTTTCGGGGCTTTTGGCGCTTTGGGTGAAAAACCTTCTCAAGGTGAGCAAAGCCCCCTAGGGTCAGGTCAAGCAAGGGAGGCGCTTATGCAATCAGTTGTCATCACCGGAGCCGCCCGCACGCCAATGGGCGGGTTCCAAGGCGTCTTTGCGCAAACAGATGCCGCGACGCTGGGTGGGGTTGCGATACGGGCGGCATTGCGCCAAGCGCAGATCACGACCGTTGACGAACTCCTTATGGGCTGCGTTTTGCCAGCAGGACAGGGGCAAGCCCCCGCGCGTCAAGCGGGATTTCTCGCGGGACTTAACGAGGCAGTGCCTGCCACGACGCTCAATAAAATGTGCGGCTCTGGCATGAAAACCGCCATGATCGCCTACGATCAAATCGCTCTTGGCACGACGCAATCCATCGTCGCAGGTGGCATGGAGAGCATGACGAACGCGCCATATCTGATGCCCAAAATGCGGGCAGGGGCGCGGATCGGGCATCAGGTCGTGCAAGACAGCATGTTTCTTGACGGGTTGGAGGACGCCTATGACAAGGGGCGTCTGATGGGGACGTTTGCAGAAGATTGCGCCGAAGCCTTCCAATTCACGCGCGAGGCGCAGGACGATTACGCTTTGGCCTCGCTCTCTCGGGCGCTTGCGGCCCAAGCCAGCGGCGCCTTTGCCGCCGAAATCGCGCCCGTGACCCTGCAAAGCCGCAACGGCGACGTGACCATTAGCCATGATGAACAACCCAGCAAAGCCCGCCCTGAGAAAATCCCGATGCTCAAGCCTGCCTTTCGCGATGGCGGCACGGTCACGGCGGCGAATGCATCGAGCATCTCGGACGGCGCGGCAGCCCTTGTCGTCTGCAACGAAAAGACGGCGCAAGGCCCGATCCGCGCCCGTATTCTCGGCCACGCGAGCCACGCCCAAGCGCCGAACCTGTTCACGACCGCCCCTGTGCCCGCCGCGCAAAAGCTGCTCGCGAAGCTGGGCTGGTCGGTGGATGACGTCGATCTGTGGGAGGTTAACGAGGCCTTTGCGGTCGTTCCCATGGCCTTTATGCACGAGATGAAAATTCCGCACGACAAGGTCAACGTGAATGGCGGCGCTTGTGCGCTGGGCCACCCGATCGGGGCTTCAGGGGCGCGGATCATCGTGACGCTGCTGCATGCGCTTGAGGCGCGCGGGCTTAAACGCGGGATTGCTGCGATTTGCATCGGGGGTGGCGAAGGCACGGCCATCGCAATAGAACGGCCCTAACATAGTCTATTGAAGGCAACCGCTATGCGCGTGAACTACCATGACCTGACCCGAACCATCGCTGCTTTGACACATGGTGAAACCGACGCCGTGGCCCTTATGGCAACGGTTGCTTGCGAAGTGCACAATAGCGACGACCGCTTTGATTGGACGGGGTTTTACCGCGTTATTGCGCCAGAGCTGCTCAAAATCGGCCCTTACCAAGGGGGGCACGGCTGCCTTGTCATTCCGTTCTCTCGCGGTGTTTGCGGTGCCGCCGCCCGCACGGGAGAGGTGCAATTGGTGCCGGATGTGCATGCCTTTGAAGGCCATATCGCCTGCGCCAGTTCCACCCAGTCCGAGGTCGTGCTCCCTGTTTGGAACGCTGCCGGCACGCTGCTTGGTGTCTTTGACATCGACAGCAACCAACCTGCGGCCTTCACCCAAGAGGACGCGGACGCACTTGCCGCGATCCTCAAGGCGACCTTCGCTCAGGCCCGCTGACGGGCGGCTTGCGCATCTAACGCCTCGCCAAAAGCTTGCATCGACCAATCCGCCTCCAAGGCCGCATGAAACAATGCGGCTTGGGTTTGCGGGGCAAGGCCCCCGACGGGCGGATCAAGGTCCAGATTGGTCGGGAACGAATAGCCCTCTGCACAAGCCGCAATTGCAGCACGCTTTTGCGCAGGTGTGAGGCCGGCCCCCGCGATCACGGGATAGAGCGCCTTGCACATAGCCACGCGGTCAATGCTTTCCATCGCGCGCCCAAAGGCAGAGGAGACCTGCAGCAGGTTCGCCATGCGTTGCACGTCTTTGCTGGTGTTGGCCCCAGCGCCATGGAACAGGGCAGGGCTGAAAAACAGCGCATCGCCTTTCGCCAGCGGGAGCTGGATATAGTTTTCCTCGAAATAGGTGCGGAAATCGTCGCGGCGCCACGCGGCATAGCCAGCGCGATAGGCTTGGCTGAATGGCAGGAGCTTTGTAGGGCCGCTTTCCACGGGCATATCCGTATGCGCGACCGCCCCTTGCAGCGTTAAAACCGGCGACAGGTCGTGCACATGGGCGGGATACTGCGCCGAGGTCTCGGCTGTCTGGAACCCGAGATGATAATCGCGGTGCGCCAACTGCGCACCCCCACCCGGACGGACGAGGTTCACTTGCGCCGTCATCTGGTAATTCGGGCCAAGCCACGCCTCGCAGACCGCATCAATCGCCACATTGCCAAAGTAACGGGCAAAGACGGCGGGGTCTGTCAGGCATAGCTTTTGTAGGGAGTTCCAGATGCGATCGTTATTGCCTGCGGCGGCAAAATGGTCGGCACCACCGCCAGTGGCCAGCTTTTCAGATGCAATCACATCGTTGTAAATCGCGGTCGCGGCATCAACCGGTGCTGTGTCGGCATAGGCCCCTTTGAGGACAATAATCCCTGAGCCCTCCCGCAACCCGTGCGCCCATTCGGCCATCAGATCGCGGCGCAAGGCAGGGTCGGTCAAATGATCGCCCAAGGCCGCCACATCATAAATCGGCGCGTTCTTTTGGATGTCGGCAGCCAAAGGCACGTCTTGCGGGGTCAATGTCTGCGAGGTCAGCGCCTTAAACGCGGTAAGGTCACATCTGTCTGGATCAAAATAGGCGGTCATTGGTATCTCCCTTTTGTATGAGACTAGCGCGGCAGGGGCTTGTCTGCTGCTGGAAAATCCATCAATAATCAATCAATGACACATCGCTTCCCCATCAAGGAAATCGCAGCGCAGGCTGGGCTATCGACCGCAACGGTCGACCGCGCGATCAATGCGCGGCCCAATGTGAGCGCGCAGACCAAGACGCGGGTCAAGGCGGCGATCAACGAACTGGAGCGCCAAGAAGGGCAATTGGCGGCACGCGGGCGGCGGCTATTCATTAATATCGTCGTCGAGGCTCCGCGCAGGTTTTCGCAGAAGATCCGCGACGCGACAGAGACCATCCTGCCCAATATCACCCCTGCTGTCATCAGGCCGCGCTTTACCTTCCAAGAGGTCATGACAGAAGCCGAAACGCTGGCCCATCTTACCCGTATCGCCCAGCGCGGCAGCCAAGGCGTTTGCCTGAAGGCCCGCGACCTGCCGTCGATCCGCGACGCTGTTGCCATGCTGACGGCCAAAGGTATCCCCGTAGTCACGATGTTCACCGACATTAATGCGCCCCGTCTGGCCTATGTCGGCCTTGATAACGCGCAGGCAGGGCGCACGGCGGCATATCTGATGGGGGTCGGGCTGCGGGGGCGAAGGGGGATAATCCTGCTCACCCAGAGCCACGATGCATTTGAGGGTGAAGAAGCCAGAGAGCAGGCGTTCCGCACGGCCTTGCCAAAGCATTTGCCGCAGATGACCTTGATCGAAATGAGCGGCGGGGCAGGGTTGGCCACATTGACTTCCAGCCAGATTTCGACCCTCGCACCGCAGCTTCGCGACCTGTGCGGTGTCTATTCGATGGGTGGCGGAAATCGCGCGATTCTCGCGGCGCTTGAGGCAATCGAATGTGTGCCGCAAATCTATATCGGTCACGATCTGGATGCCGAGAACCGAACGCTTCTCCGGCGCGGACACATCCATTTCCTTCTTGAGCACGATCTTAAACGCGATATGGCGCGGGCTTTTGACACGATCACGGCGCAGCATCGGCTGAACCCGATCCCGAGCGAGCCTGAATTGGCCGATGTGCAGATTTTGACGCCCGCGCATTTTTCGTGAAATTTCTCTTTGAGATTTCATGCGAATCTGCAAAGGTGAAATTCTGACCTGAAATTTCACGAGGAATTCGTGCTGCACAACCCGCCCCCAGAGACACGCACACTTGGTGCTGATCTGCGCGCCCTGCGCAAGGCGCGCGGGTTGACGCTTGCGGGGATGGCGGAGACCTTGGGCAAATCCGTCGGCTGGATGAGCCAGATCGAACGCGACATTTCCGAGCCGTCGATCAGTGATCTGCGCGCCCTTGCCAAGCTGCTCGACGTTTCTGTGTCCAGCCTGTTCCGTGTTGCGGCCGCAGCTGGTGAAGAGGGCTTTATCGTTCGCAAAACCGCCCGTCGCCCGATTGGCTCGCGCGAGGCAGGGCTGGTCGAAGAATTGCTCTCGCCCGATCTGACCGATGATTTCGAGGTGGTGCATTCCACCTTCGAGGCAGGTGCCTGCATGGAACAAGCCATCAGCCGCCCGACCCAAGAGGTCGGTTATATCACCGCGGGCCAGCTTGATTTGTGGATCGACGACACCTGTTTTCACCTCAATGTCGGCGATAGTTTCCGCATTCGTGGCCAATCCTACCGCTGGTCCAACCCCCATGATGTCCCTTGCGTGGCAATCTGGGTTATCGCGCCGCCGGTGTATTGATGAGCTTTGAGGCATGGACCGTTTTCGCGCTGTTCTGGGTGGTCTTCGTGACCACGCCCGGCCCGAATGCCGTCAATTGTATCAACAACGGCATGATGCGCGGCTTTTGGAAAAGCCTGCCTGCCGTCGCCGCGATCCTGACGCAGGCGAGCTTGTTTCTGACGCTCTCGGCGCTGGGCGTCACGGCCCTCATTGCAGGGAATCCCGCTGTCTTTGATGTGGCCAAACTGATTGGTGCGGCTGTGCTGATCTATCTCGGTCTTCGCGGCTGGATGAATGCGGCCAAGCCCGTCAAGCTTGAGGGCGCGGGTGTGACATCCGTCTATTTCCGCGCGCTGGCGATTGCGGTGATCAACCCCAAATCCGTCGCAGGCTACCTCGCGGCGTTCACCCAATTTGTGCAGCCCGACGTGGCGATCGGCGCGCAAATGTGGGTGATCGTGCCGACGGCCCTGAGCCTCACGGCCCTGTCCTATCTCGGCTATACCGCACTGGGCGCGGGTCTTGGGCGCGCGGCCCTTGGCGTGGTTTTCAACGTCACCGTGCGGCGCATAATGGCCGGCTGTTTCATCATCTACGGGCTGCTTTTGGGCAGCACATCGGCACCGAGGATCACCTGATGTATCAAGGAAGCTGCCTTTGCGGTGCGGTCACCTTTACCGCAACCGCGCAACCGAAAGACCCCGCTGCCTGCCACTGCACCCAGTGCCGCAAACAATCGGGGCATTATTGGGCGGCGATGCAGGTGCCCGACGACGCGCTGACGGTCACAGGCGAGCTGCGCTGGTATCAGGCAAGCGCAAACGCCAAGCGCGGATTTTGCCCGACATGCGGCTCGTTCCTGTTCTGGAAGGGCTTTGCCGACGACGACACTGGCGTGGCCCTTGGCGCGCTCGACGGGCCAACGGGGCTGCATCTAGAGCGCCATATCTTTACCGCCGACAAAGGCGATTATTATGACATTCCCGACATCGATCGGAAAGAGGAGCAAGAAGATGAGTGAATTTCCAACAACAGCACGGGTCGTGATTATTGGTGGCGGGGTCGTCGGTGTCTCGACCCTGTATCACCTCGCGAAAATGGGCTGGACCGATTGCGTTTTGTTAGAGAAGAACGAGCTAACCGCAGGCTCCACTTGGCACGCGGCTGGCAACTGCCCGTCGTTTAGCACTTCTTGGTCGATCATGAACATGCAGCGCTATTCGCTGGGGCTTTACGCGGGGCTGGCCGATGCGGTCGACTACCCGATGAACTACCATGTTACCGGCTCCATCCGCCTTGCGCATTCAAAGGAGCGGATGCAGGAATTCGAGCGCGCGCGCGGTATGGCCAACTATCAGGGCCTCAGCATCGAGATGATGTCGAATGCGGACATGAAAGACCGCTACCCGTTCTTGGAAACGCACGACCTTGTCGGCGGCATGTGGGATCCGGATGATGGCGATATCGACCCCGCGCAATTGACCCAAGCGCTCGCCAAAGGGGCCCGTCAAATGGGCGCCCGCATCGAGCGTTTCTGCCCCGCCACTGGCGTGTCCCGCGAAAACGGCGAATGGATCGTGCACACCGATAAGGGTGACATCCGCTGCGAAAAGGTCGTGAACGCGGCGGGCTATTACGCGCAGCGCGTTGGCGAATGGTTCAAGCCTTACGGCGGGCGCACGGTCCCGATGGCCACCATGTCGCACCAGTATTTCCTGACCGAAGAAATCCCCGAACTCAAGGCATGGACCGAAGCCTCTGGCCACAAGGTGCCACTTCTGCGTGACGTCGATAGCTCCTACTATCTGCGTCAGGATAAAAACGGCCTCAACCTCGGCCCTTATGAGCGGAACTGCAAGGGCCACTGGATGACGCCAGACGACCCGATGCCCGACGACTTCAGCTTCCAACTCTACCCTGACGACCTTGAGCGGTTGGAGTGGTATATCGAGGATGCGATGGCGCGTGTGCCGATCCTTGGGACCGCAGGCGTCGGCCGTGTCATCAATGGACCGATCCCTTATGCGCCCGACGGCCTGCCGCTCATGGGGCCAATGCCGGGGGTGCCAAACGCCTATGAGGCTTGTGTTTTCACCTTCGGCATCACCCAAGGCGGCGGCGCGGGCAAGGTCATGGCCGAGTGGATTACCGAGGGCCAGACTGAGTGGGATATGTGGGCCGTCGATCCGCGCCGCTACACCGATTACACCGATCAGGACTACTGTGACCGCAAGGCAAACGAGACCTATGGCCACGAATACGCCATGCATTTCCCCTATCACGCATGGCCCGAAGCGCGGAACAAGAAGCTGTCAGCGGTGCATGATAAGGTTGCCGCATTGGGCGGTGTTTTCGGCGCCTATAACGGCTGGGAACGCGCCAACTGGTATGCGCAGGAGGGCGATGACACGTCGGAGGAAAGCACGCAAACTTGGGCGCGCTCCGGCCCTTGGCAACAGCGGATCAAAGAGGAATGCGAGGCTGTGCGCGACGCGGCAGGTATCCTCGATCTGCCAGGTTTCTCGCGCTACAAGCTCGACGGCGAGGGCGCGGCCCAATTCTTGCGTGACAATGGCACGGGCGGCATTCCCAAGATCGGGCGGATAGGCCTGATCTATTTTGCAGACGATCGCGGGCGGATCGTGACGGAGGTCTCGGCCATGCGTCTGGCCGAAGACACCTTCTTCATTATCACTGCCGCGACAGCACAATGGCACGACTACGAATTCCTCAAGGGGCGGATGCCTGTGGATGCAAAGTTCACGATCACTGATGTGACGCGCAACTTTAGTTGCCAGATCCTGACCGGGCCAAAGTCGCGCGACATTCTTGCCGATTGCTCGAACGGCGATCTGTCGCTTGGCTGGCTCACCCATCAATCGGCGCAGATCGACGGGACATGGGTGCAGCTTGTGCGGGTCTCCTTTGCGGGCGAGCTGGGCTGGGAAATCCACTCGAAGGTCGAGGATACCGCCGCGGTTTACGAAGCCGTCCTCAAAGCGGGAGAGAAGCACGGGCTGAAACCCTTCGGCATGTTCGCCCTCAACTCCCTGCGGATTGAAAAAGGCTACCGCGCGTGGAAGGGCGACCTGTCGACCGATTACACCTTGCTGCAAGGCGGCTTGGAGCGGTTCGTCAAATTCGACAAAGGCGATTTCCCGGGCAAGGCCGCACTTTTGGCCGAGAAACAGCAAGGCGTGACCAAGCAGTTTGTGACCCTGACCTTGGACGAGGTGCCTGCCTCTGACGCGCCCTATATGTCCACGATTAGCCACAACGGCGAGGTTGTGGGCGAGACGACGTCGGGCGCTTACGGCTACCGCGTCAATAAGGCGATTGCGCTGGGCATGTTGCGCCCTGATCTGGCCGTCGAAGGCACCAAAGTGACCATCAACATCTTTGGGACCGACTGCACGGCCACCGTGCAAAAGGACGAGCCGCTTTGGGATCCTGCAAATGAAAGAATCCGCGCATGATCACCCTCCTTGACGGCGGCATGGGACAAGAGCTTATCGCCCGGGCGGGAAAGGCCACGTCCTTGTGGTCGATCCAAGCGCTGCTCGACGACCCCGCAATGGTCCGCGCCGTGCATGACGAATATTTCGCGGCGGGCGCAGATGTCGCCACAACCAACACCTATTCCGTGCTGCCCGACCGCTTGGAAACCCACGGCATTGCGGAAAAACTCACGCAACTCGCGACGCTGGCCTGCGAGATTGCCTGCGCCGCGCGCGACGCCCACGGATCAGGCATTGTCGCGGGGTCACTGGGGCCTTTGGGCTTTTCCTACCAGCCCGATAAAGCCCCACCGGCCGCGCAAGCCGCCGAGGCCTATGCCAAGCTCGCGCGCATCCATGCCGCTTTCGTTGACGTGCATATCTTGGAGACCATGTCCTCGGTCGACCAAGCACGCGGCGGCCTGATGGGGGCCTCTGTGACGGGCAAGCCGATCTGGCTGTCCGTCTCGGTTGATGATGCGGACGGCACGAAACTGCGCTCAGGCGAACCGCTGGGCGAGCTTCTTCCGCTTATCGCCCAATTCAATCCCGCAGTTGTTCTGATCAACTGCTCGCTCCCCGAGGCGGTCAGCGTCGGCCTCCCGCTTTTGGTGCCCGCAAAGGTGCCGCTTGGGGCCTATGCCAATGGCTTCACAGGGATTGCCTCCGAATTTGACCACATCGGCGCAACCGTCGACAGCCTCAAAGCCCGCACCGACCTCGGCCCCGCTCGCTATGCCGATTTCGCCCAAACTTGGGTCGATGCAGGTGCAACTTTCATTGGCGGGTGCTGCGAGGTGGGGCCAGCCCATATCGCAGAACTCAGCAAACGTTTTAAGTAAGGAGCCGTCCATGGCCAACGTCCCAACACACGCACGCGTCGTCATCATCGGGGGTGGCGTTATCGGCTGCTCCGTCGCCTACCACCTTGCCAAATTGGGGTGGAAAGATGTGGTTCTGCTTGAGCGCAAGCAGCTGACCTCCGGCACCACATGGCACGCCGCAGGGCTGATCGCGCAACTGCGTGCCACCGCAAACATGACCAAACTCGCGAAGTATTCCCAAGAGCTATACTTCAATCTTGAGGCCGAAACAGGCGTCGCGACGGGTTTTAAACGGGTGGGGTCCATCACTGCTGCGCTGACCGATGAACGCAAAGAGGAAATCTTCCGTCAG
>Ga0213861_10001211_pt1 | contig 22865 bp, 23 predicted proteins | sample PICome_4_FD_160110 | JGI IMG/M metagenome (GOLD analysis project Ga0213861, IMG submission 160110) | Coastal seawater microbial communities near Pivers Island, North Carolina, United States - PICO131 | ecosystem: Environmental > Aquatic > Marine > Coastal | place: USA: North Carolina... | reverse complement strand
CCTGAGGAGAATTTTAATTCGCATTTGGTATCATTGGACCTAGTTTTGCGTTATTACTTTTAGATTTTGGAAGGAGGCATCAGTTTCAGGCAAACCAAATAGGATTGACTCAGGACCCAAGACTAGAGACTAGCAATAAGAAACGAATAAAAAAAGAGTTAAAAACCTGTAACCAAAACGGCAATTTCAAGTAATATAAACTAGTTACGTGTCGCAATGGTATAGTTATTGCAAATTCCAAATCGTAACAAACCTTATAGTTGAAGTTGTTTTCTATGAATGCTACTTCCGCAAAACGCTTAAAAGAATGAATTTGAATAAAAAATTACCTATTCTACTCACCCTATTACTTTTTGCACAATTTGCTGCATTTTCTCAAGATGAGGAAGATGAGTCTTGTGCCGCACCAGAAGATAAAGCGGTGGTAAAGCTTTTAAAAGCAGCCGAGAGTAATAAAAACGATAGTCGAGAACGCCTAATGGCTTATACAGAAGCTGTTGACTTGGCACCTGAAAACGCTTTTGTCTATTACTCATATGCACAATTCAATTTCATAAAAGCCGAAAATGTAGAGGCTAGTTTTAATCAAGGTCGTGCAAACTATAATCAATTATCTGCAGCCTATAAAGGCGCGGCAAATACCTATAAAAAAGTAATTGAACATTGTCCCGACTTTCATTCGGATTGTTATTATAAATTAGGTTATATCTATGGCTTATTGGGTGATCAAGCGCAAGCAACGCAGTATTTCACGGAGTATGTTGATTTTGATTCGAAAGATCCAGAAAAATATGATGAGAATTATGCAAAGAATAAAGCCGCCATTTTAGAAAGTCAACCAAATGCAGAATTTTTTGAAGAGTTTTATGCAAATGTAGTGCCATTTGATCCTTCAGAGGTTCGTAATGTTTCTTCTACAAAAGATGAGTATTTACCAATTATATCACCAGATAATGAATTGATTTTTTATACGCGAAGAGGAACAACTGATGATCCTGGTGGAGTTGTTAAAGGTGTAGTTGAATCGTTTACCATGAGTCAACGTGATAATGCCAGCGTTGATTTTGATGGAGGAGAACCCTTGAGAGCGCCTTTTAATACGGCGCAATTCGATAATTACGGTGGAGTTTCGTTGTCTATTGATAATAAGGAAATGTTTATCTGTGCTTGTCAAGAGGTGGACTATCAAGAACACGCAAATTGTGACATTTATGTCACAACTTTTGAAAAATCAGATAAACAAAAAAACTTCTTTAAATGGTCGCCATTAGTGAACTTGGGATCAAAAGTAAATACACCTGATGGTTGGGAGGCTCAACCGACACTATCTCCTGATGGTAATACTCTTTATTTTGCCACTTGGCGAGAAGGTTCGCAGTTGACAGATATTTATTTTTCAACGCGACAAGAAGATGGTTCGTGGTCACAAGCTAAGCCGGTTCCTGGTCCAGTAAATTCTCCAGGTCATGATAAAGCGCCTTTCATTCATCAAGATAGTGAGACCATGTATTTTGTGTCTGATTGCACGAATGAACGCATGGGCGCTGGTGGAGCAGATATTTTTTATACTAGAAAAGATGACGTTGGAAAATGGATGGAACCTACAAATATTGGACATCCAATAAATACGAGTGGAAGTGAAGTAGCTTTTGTTGTTTCAACGGATGGACATTCAGCTTATTACACGACACGCGGACCAAAAACGAAGGGTTTTGACATTTATTATTTTGAATTATATGAAGAAGCTCGTCCGCAAAAAGTGGTGTTTTTTAAAGGGGAGATAAAGAATGAAGTGGGTGACCCCGTGAAGGATGCTGTTGTTGAAATTTCGTATAAAGAAACCGGTGAAAGTGTTGAAGTGAAAGTAAATGGAGATGATGGTAAATTTGCGGCCATTATTAATGTTGATGAGGATATCGAGCAGGATGTTATGATTTCGGTAAAAAAAGAGGGACATTCTTTTGATACGAAATTGGTTAAAGCCGAGGATCTAAAATCAGATGAGGTCTTCCCAGATGAAGAAATTGCAATGGAGATTGATGTCATTGAAGTGGGGAGAGCATTTACAATTGAAAATATTTTATATGAAACGGATTCGTATGTCCTATCTTCTGATTCGAAATTTATATTGGATCAGTTTGTGAAATTTTTAATTGAACATCCAACAGTAACCGTTACCATTGAAGGACATACAGATGATGTTGGTAATAATGCGAGCAATAAGATGCTAAGCGCCAATCGTGCTAAAGGAGCAATGCAATACATTGTTTCAAAAGGCATTGATCAATCGCGTTTAAAGTCTGCGGGTTTTGGTGAAGTAAAACCTAAAGTACCAAATACTTCGGAAGCAAATCGTGCTCAAAATAGACGTACTGATTTCTTAATTACGGATTACTAATCCGTGAATTTTAATACTTTTGGCGATAAATAAATTTCCATGTTCACGCCTACCAATAAGTTAATTGATCTCTTACCATATTTCAAAAATAAATTAGGAGCGCTCTATCCGGAAAGTGAGTTAGAAAACTTGTTTTATTGGGTCTGTGATGTAAAGTTTGGCCTGCAAAAATTTCAGGTAAAACAGGGTGATAGCAGACTCACAGAATCTGAGTTGTTAGCTGTTCGAAACATAGTTAATCGACTTAAAAAATACGAACCTATCCAATATATTTTAGGCGAAACAGAATTTTATAATTGCAAAATTAAGGTAGATGCCAATACGTTAATTCCACGGCCAGAGACAGAGGAACTTGTGGAGTGGGTATTGGACCACACATTTAATGACGCCCGAATATTGGATATTGGAACCGGAAGTGGTTGTATACCTATTGCTTTGAAAAAAAGTTTTGCCTCACTCGAAGTTTCGGCTATTGATATTTCAACCACGGCAATTGCGACAGCAAAAGAATCAGCAGAATTAAACGAAGTGAATATTGAATTTATCGAAATGGATATTCTCGATCCGAATGTAGAAGCCTTGAAAGAATACGATATAATTGTAAGTAATCCACCATACGTGCTAGAGTCTGACAAGATGAATATGCATCATAATGTACTTGTCTTTGAGCCGCACTTGGCACTTTTTGTCGCTGATCAAAATCCACTGTTATTTTATAAAGCCATTGCAAAAATTGGATTAGATATACTATCCAAAAGTGGTTTGCTTTTTTTTGAAATTCATGAAAATTATGGAACCGAAACGATTGAGATGCTTAGGCAATTAGGGTATCAAAACATTGAATTACGTCAAGATATGCAGGGCAAAGATCGAATGATTCGGTGTACACGAGTGTAAATATGCGATTCAATAAACAAGTTAAATTCTATTGCCTATTGATTTCTAACTAATTACACATTTTCAATCACCATAGCAGAAGCACCGCCGCCGCCGTTGCAAATTCCCGCAGCACCATATTTACCACCATTCTGCTTAAGTACGTTGATCAAAGTCACAATAATTCTTGATCCTGAATTTCCAAGCGGATGTCCTAGTGAAACTGCTCCACCATTTACATCAACCTTTGTAGGATCTAAACCTAGTTCTTTCGTATTTGCCAATCCAACTACTGCAAACGCTTGGTTTAATTCCCAATAATCAATATCAGAAATGGCTAAACCTGCTTTTGCTAATGCAACAGGCACCGCTTTTGAAGGTGCCGTAGTAAACCATTCTGGTTCATGAGCAGCATCACCATATCCTGCAATTTTTGCGATTGGTGTTAGTCCATATTTTTCAACCGCTTCTGCACTTGCTAAAATCAAAGCAGATGCTCCATCATTTAGTGTAGATGCATTTGCCGCTGTTACAGTTCCTTCTTTGTCAAACACAGGACGCAATGTTGGAATTTTTTCCATTTTCACGTTTTTATATTCCTCGTCTTCTGAAACTATAATGGCGTCTCCTCTTCTTTGTGGTACCTCTACGGGAACAACTTCATCATTAAATTTTCCAGCAGCCCATGCCGCAGCAGATCTTCTGTATGATTCAATTGTAAACGCATCTTGTTCTTCGCGAGAAAAACCTTTTTCAGTCGCACACTTCTCTGCACAAACTCCCATATGAACATGGTTGTAAACATCTGTTAGACCATCCTTCACCATTCCGTCAATCATCTTTACGTCACCTAATTTAGTGGCCTTACGCGCATTGTAATAATGAGGAACACTGCTCATGTTCTCCATTCCGCCCGCTACAACTATTTCGTTGTCTCCAGCTATTATAGATTGTGCACCTAAACTCAATGCCTTCATTCCTGAAGCACAAACTTTGTTTACAGTTGTACAAGGAACATTGTTTCCAATACCAGCAAAAATTGCAGCTTGTCTTGCTGGCGCTTGTCCTAAATTGGCAGACATTACATTTCCCATAAATACTTCGGTTACCGCATCCGCTGCAACATTGCCTTTGGCTAATGCTCCTTTTATCGCTGCTGCTCCAAGTTGAGTTGCTGGAACTGTTGATAATGCTCCTCCAAAACTACCAATTGGTGTTCGAACTGCTGATATTATATAGACGTCTTTCATTGTATATTGAATTTTAAATTATCGATTTTGAATTGCTTTGCCCCACTTTTGATGTGTAAAGAAGCGACTTGTTATAATGCGCAAATTTACGATTCTAAGTCGAATATTTAAAGAAAATGACTGCAAAAAAAATGCCTACCATAAAGGATGGATTGTATTTCTGTTTATTTTTTTTCAGTTCAATATATCCATTCTCTTAAATGTACCTATTTCATCAACCTCTTCCCATATTCCGAATACTCAAACTAAGTAACAGCGTAGTTTTAAATCTGCATGAACAGTTTCTTGAGTTACTGGATGAACAATATTAATTTTCCTACATTCCATTTGGTAAATACTCGCTTTTAAATCGGAGAGGTCTCAACGTTTAATTCAAATGTGTTATTTTTAATGTCACGTGTAAAACAACATTATGTTCGGATTTTTTAAGAAGAAAAAAAAGGTAGCGGCTATAGATAAAGTGTATCGAACTAGCCGCGAAAAGGTGGATGCAATCGGTTTTGATGTCGAAGCTTTTTTGGCGGCAGGTGAGGATGTTTTCATCTTTTATTATTTCGAAGAAACCAAAAAATGGGTGGAATATTTACTAAACGCAAAGCAAATTGAATTCACTGATTTGGGTAAGGCCAATCGCGCCACAAAGGCGACGCTTTTTCCCGCTAAAGATATTAATCCTTCCAGTCGTTTGATCGATTCTTTACGGAGGTATTCTGATGCCAATTCCTCACAGTTTTTATTCGCGAATCGATATCCACTATACACGAAAGAGGTAAATATTTTAGAAGATTTATCAACCTTGCATGATGAAGTTATTCAACCTTGTTTTTATCTTTCTTTAGATGATCCTTTAATGGAAGTTTTTGGTTCGGATAGAATTAAAGTAATTATGGACCGCATGGGTTATAAAGAGGGGGAGTTGATTCAGCATGCTATGGTAACCAAGTCCATTTCCATAGCACAGCAAAAGCTTGAAGGTAATGTTGACCACGAAAACAGAGCCGATTCGCAAGAAGAATGGTTTGAACGGAATTTACCAGGAGGAGCTTAAATGCTTGACTGTAATAGTGATGTCAATCTTTTGTAGAATCACCCAGTTTCCAATTCATAATTTTACGCTTTTGTTTCGAAGGTAGGTAAGTGATTTCTCTACCATTCCACGTAACTAAATCATTTGGGATTTGAGTGTTCGGCTCAACTTTAAGCCTTGAAACCAAGTTTTTTTTACGTTGTGTTTCCCCACTTATATCATAAACGCATACTTGCATTTTTAGTCGTCTATGCTTCCTGAAATCCACAATTGAATCATATTGAATGTTTCCATTCTTATAATACCTCAGTAAACGATAATAAAAGATGTTGTCATTCGATTCGCTCGAGCAGTACTTAGAATCCTTGATAATATTCCCTAAACTATCATGGGTTTGATGACCAGACATTTGCAATTCCCCAAACTATCCAGAGTAGTGCGTCACTTGAATTATTTCAAAATCGGGCGATTTACTCCATAAACTATCAGGATTTACGTCTTGTGAAACCCCAACTGTTGATATTAGTAACAAGATTAATATACCCTTCATAATTATTGGATGCAAAATTATAGAAGTTTCCACAATAAAAGAGAGAAAGCCTATTTGTGCTGAAAAAAAGACTATTATTTAGTCTCCGAGGTTATATTTATCGACATGTGGTTGTCCCCAAATATTATCTTTCATCCAATAAATCACTTCACAATCTTCCAATTCACCACAAATTGAATCCACTGTGCCCCAAGCGTAATTGCATGACCCAATTATCTCTCCGTCTTTATCATAAATAACACCACCCGCATCATATGCACTAATTCCGCAGATATAAACTGTTTCGCCATTGTGGTTGCATTCACTAATCTCTCCGTTCTTATAGGTTTTATACAATTTTTTAATCGTATTAATATTATCATTTTTCTTATTGTAATTAAAAACCAGGGTCATGATGAAGAGCAGTCCAATCGCGTATCTTAAATTTTTCATTTGTTTCGGAATTTATGTCATTCGTGTTTCATAGATTGATGCGCTGAATGTTTAAAGGGTTGCATTTGCCAATTTTTAAGCCCTTTTCTCACAGCAATGTAACTTTACGTGATTCATTTTGTTCCTTTAAGTGCATATTTGCATTCAATCCAGCATGGACAAAAATATAGTTGCCGTGTTCGTAATAAGGATTGCATTGCGAAATAAATTTCCAATGCGCCGGGTCAACTTTTTCTGCCCAATTTAGATCATCTCCAATTTGATACGCACTAAGCGTTTGACTGCCTCCAAAATACAGCCACTCCATCAACTTATCAGCGTTCTTTTTGGCAGAATGCATCATAATTTCATGATTACCTAAAGTAAATTAAAAATTATAATTACGCTTATTGGAAATTAACCAGTCTAAAACTTGTTTGCTTTTTGGACCCCGATCAGCACAGTCTCCAAGAAAAACAACAAGATCATCTTTCTTTATTACTCCTTTGTACGAATATTTTAATTAAAGCATTGAAACATCCATGAATATGGCCAATTTCGCCTGTTTTTATTCTGCTGTGATTAGTGGTTTTGTGCCAGATTAATGTACGGAAATAAATCCAACTCTAACGAGAAATAAGGCGTTGAAAATGAATTTAATTTCACGAAGCAAAGTCCATCTAAATTGCAGTTTAATTGTTCTAATTTTAAATTATTGATTTTTAGTGATTTAATCCAAGCAATAATATTGTGCAACTATTTGCATAGATGTCTGAAAAACACTATTTTTGCAGCCCGTTTAACGGTAAACGGACCGACACCTGATCGGAACTATATTTATAACCTCTCAATAATCAGGGAATTGAGATACAAAAATTAATGCCAAAATGGCTGAAGAAAAAACAAACAAAGAAGAAGTTTCTGAAGAAGCAACTGCAAAAGTTGAAGAGACTGTTGAGACAACTGTTGAAGAAACAGTAGAAGCAGTAGCAGAAACGACTGAAGAAGTAGTAGAAGAAGCAGCGCAAGTTGTGGAAGAAGCTACTGAAGAAGTAGTAGCAGAAAAAGCTGAAGAAGCTCCGGTTACTGAAAAAGTAGACGTTGAAGCTGAAGCTGCTGCTGAAGCACCTGTTGAAAAAGAATTCGATTGGTACGCTTACGAAAACGATGGACACACTCCAGCGGAGATTGCTGAAATGAATGAAATCTATGACGGAACCTTGAATTCAATTCAAGAAAAAGAAGTTATTGATGGAAAAGTGATCATGTTAACACAAAAAGAAGTTGTAGTAAATGTAAACTACAAGTCAGAAGGTGTTATCGCGATTAACGAATTCAGATACAACCCAGAATTAGCGGTTGGTGATACAGTTGAAGTATTTGTTGAACAATTAGAAGACAAATATGGACAATTAGTATTGTCTCACAGAACGGCACGTACACACAGAGCTTGGCAACGAGTGAATGACGTATTGAAAACAGGAGAAATCATTACAGGTTTTGTTAAATGCAGAACTAAAGGTGGTTTAATTGTTGACGTATTTGGAATTGAGGCATTCTTGCCAGGTTCTCAAATTGATGTGAAACCAATCCGTGACTACGATCAGTTTGTAGGAAAGAACATGGAGTTCAAAGTTGTTAAAATCAACCACGAATTCAAAAATGTTGTTGTTTCTCACAAAGCGCTTATCGAAGCTGAGTTGGAAGAACAAAAGAAACAAATTATCGGTGGTCTTGAAAAAGGTCAGATCTTGGAAGGAACTGTTAAAAACATTACTTCTTACGGAGTCTTTATTGACCTAGGTGGTGTTGACGGATTAATCCACATTACAGATCTATCTTGGGGTAGAGTAAATCACCCAGAAGAGATTGTTACATTGGACGAGAAGATCAATGTTGTAATCTTAGACTTTGATGATAACAAGAAAAGAATTGCACTAGGATTGAAACAATTACAACCACATCCATGGGATGCGTTGGATGATTCAACAAACGTTGGTGACAAAGTAAAAGGTAAAGTTGTTGTAATCGCTGATTACGGTGCATTTATCGAGATTGCTGCTGGTGTTGAAGGATTAATCCACGTTTCTGAAATGTCATGGTCTCAGCACTTAAGAACTGCTCAGGACTTTATGAAAGTTGGAGATGAGGTTGAAGCAGTTGTTTTAACTTTAGATAGAGAAGAGCGCAAAATGTCATTAGGTATTAAGCAATTAATGCCAGACCCTTGGGCTGATATCGAAACTAAATACCCAGTAGAATCTAAGCACAATGCAGTGATTAGAAACTTTACTAACTTCGGTGTATTTGTTGAATTAGAAGAAGGAGTAGACGGATTGATTCATATTTCTGACCTTTCTTGGTCTAAGAAAGTGAAGCACCCATCTGAATTCTGTAAAGTTGGAGATAAATTAGACGTTGTTGTTCTTGAATTAGATCGTGACAACAGAAGAATTTCTCTAGGGCACAAACAATTGGAAGAAAATCCATGGGATGTGTTTGAAACAACTTTTGCTGAAGGTTCAACTCACCAAGGAACAATTATTGAAGAGAAAAAAGACAAAGCTGCAATCGTATCTTTACCTTACGGTGTTGAAGGAATCTGTCCTAAGAAACACTTGAGGAAAGAAGACGGTTCAAATGCTGTTGCTGAAGAAACACTTGATTTTAAAGTGATTGAATTCAACAAAGATGCACGCAAAATTGTTGTTTCTCATACAAGAATGTTCGAAGCTGGAGAAGATAAACCAATAGCTAAGAAGAAGCCTTCTACAGGTGCTGCCAAAAAGACCGGTAGCGGAAACAAGGCTGTTAATGCAAACAATAGTTCAAACGAAAAAGCCACTTTAGGTGATTTGGATGCACTAACAGCATTAAAATCTGAAATGGAAAAAGGAGAGAAGTAAAATTCTTAACTTTGTATACTGAAGCTTTAGCTGAGGTATGCATTCTAAATATTGAAAACCCGTCTTTTAATAGACGGGTTTTTTAATGCCCCATTTTTTCCAAATAGTCATTGAAATATTTTGTTTTGTGAAGAGTCGCTATATTGGCAGTCCTAACTAACGTAAATAACCTAATGCTATGAGATTATCGGTTCTAATAATTATTGGACTTTCTTTTATTATTTTTTCTTGCGGAACCTTAAAAGAGGGCGTTTCAACGACAAAAGATGCGCTGAATAAAACAACCAAACAAGTTTATCAATCCGCAATAGAGAACGCCATGTCTCCGTCACCTGAAAAAGTCGCTACAAACCTTGTAGCCATAAATAAACAAAATGAAAATTTAACATGGAAAACGGTAAATGGCGAAGACTATTTATTGGTTGTGACTTGGAAAGGAGATGCATCTTACTATGAAGCTTATTTAGATTCAAGCTTTTATCCTACGCAGCAATGGGAAATATGGGTAACAACATCTCCGCAATTATTAACCGTTTTTAGTCAAGAGGATGTTTTGGATACGAATATGCGTTTAAAACAAATGCTTGGTCTTCCTCCGAATTCAACGTACAATTACTTTGTTGAGTTTTGGGTTAAACCAGCCAATCTATTCCGCCCTTGTCCGGACAAGGAAATAACCGATCAAAAATGCGATTTATGCATTCCAAATGGAACAGACTCTTCCTATATTAATTGGGTAAACGACAACCGCATTAATCATTATTACCAGTGCGAACTCTATGATCAATATCCTTGGTCACAACTTGGTTATACTTACGATTGTAGCGTTAAAAATATTGATCATGTTGGCTTGAGTGAATTTGTAATTAAACCGGAAGTAAATATTATTGTTGAGGCGATCTATACAACCGCTGATTATTTGCAAAAGTCGAATGTGAAAGACTGATTTTTTTTATTAATTTCATGTCTTTAGAAATCTTTAGTTAACGACACCACATTTATGGCTTCAAAATCAACGCAAAATCAAAAGAAAAAATTCCCATTGCATCTTAAAATCCTTATCGGGATGGTGCTCGGTGTAATTTTTGGAATTGTGATGATTGGAATTGCCACCCCAAGTAAAGAAGAAGTTGCGGAGGCTAAAAAGAACAAAGATCAGTTGGAAACAACGCTCGCAGAACTGCATGAAGTACAAGACGAACTAGCCGCCGTGCATGCTATAATGGCCACTACAAATGCACCTTTAGAAAAGTTTCAAGAGCGAGAACATTTACAAGAGAAGATTGATCTTCTGAATAGCCGCATTTCTGAATTAGAAAAAACGTCTCGCTTTAGGGCATCAGGAGGTAAAAAATTCGTAATTGATTGGATTAAACCTTGGGGTAAAATCTTTGTGAATCTTTTAAAATTGATTGCCATTCCGTTAATTGTAGCCTCTTTAATAAAGGGAATTTCAGATTTAAAAGACATTTCTAAATTTAGAAAAATTGGTGGTCGATCGATTCTTATTTATGTGGGAACTACCATAGTTGCTATTTGTATAGGCTTGCTAGCGGTGAATATTGCCCAACCCGGCAATGGAATCTCAGATGAAACCGTTAAAACAATGACAGATACCTATGCCGGAAATTCTGGTATTGTATCGAAATTAGAAACCGCCGATTCTCAGATTAACAGTGGTCCACTTGATTTTATTGTGGACATGATTCCGTCAAATTTATTCGGCGCATTGGGCGATAATGGAAATATGCTACAAGTCATTTTCTTTGTCATCTTTTTTGGAATAGCCATGTTGTTGACTCCTGAGGATAAGGCAAAACCGATTAAAGACTTTTTTGATGGACTCAATGATGTGGTGCTAAAAATGGTAGATCTCATTATGTTAGCAGCACCTTATGCGGTATTTGCTCTTTTGGCAACGGTCGTAGTTTCCTCTGAAAGTCCTGAAATATTATATGCATTAATTTGGTATGCAATGACTGTTGTGGTTGGGCTCTTAATTATGATCGGTTTTTATTTAATGTTGGTTGGATTAGTGGTGAAAAAGAATCCGCTTTGGTTTTTGAAACAATTGGCCCCCGCACAATTATTAGCCTTTACAACAAGTAGTAGCGCGGCAACATTGCCCGTAACTATGGAGCGAGTAGAGGAACATTTGGGGGTGGAGAAAGAAGTTTCCTCATTTGTTTTGCCAGTTGGCGCCACAATTAATATGGATGGGACGAGTCTATACCAAGCAGTGGCGGCAGTTTTTATTGCCCAAGCCTTAGGTGTTGATTTAACGCTGATGGATCAAATGACTATTATTCTGACGGCTTTAATGGCCTCGATAGGATCGGCAGCGGTGCCTGGAGCCGGAATGGTTATGCTCGTTATTGTATTACAAGCCGTAGGTAAATTCTCGCCCGAACAAATTGCAATTGGCTTAACACTCATCTTCGCTGTAGATCGTCCTTTGGACATGCTCCGAACAACGGTTAATGTGACTGGTGATGCCACGGTGTCTATGATTGTTGCAAAATCACTGGGCAAATTGGGTGAGCCGCATCCTAAAGAATGGGACGATAATATTGAGAATTTGCATCAATCAGATAATTAACTGGACACCTACAATTTATTCGTAAGTTTTAGGATGCTTTTGATGTGGTTTTCCTTTATAATAAAACAGTTCGTAGTATCGGTAAATATGACTGTAATAGTGTTCATATTCGTAACGATAACGTCTTGCTAACGATTTCTTTAGGTCTTTGTATTGCTGTGTTTCATTAAATTGAAAGTTATAAAGATCGATTCTTCTAAGGTCTTTTAAACAGAGGATTGTTTCCGGATCAATTCTTTTCTTATTTTCATTTGGATTGAACATATAAATATCCTTAAGATGGGGAAGTTTATCAAAGTCAAAATTTAAATTCTCTTGATTGCTGAAGATCTGCACTAAACGCAGCGTGATTAATTCGGACTTCTCCTCAAAATAAGGATAGTTTAACACTTTAAGGTTAGACATAAATAGTCCGCGTAGACGTTTAAGTTGGGAAAAATCAGTTGGAAGTTGTATTCGTTTTTCGACATGCTCAAGTTAAAATATTTCTAAAGAATCTAGCTGTAAGAACTCGTTCGGAAAGTAGATACTATCCATGGATGATATTTTTATTTGCTTTAAAGATGTCATGTTCTTAATTGATGGAGCGATAATAGGTGTTCCACCTCCCGATAGTGTCAGCGACTCGAGATGAGGAAGATCCCAAATCACATTATCGAAATAATTTCCAGCGCGTATTATTTTTAAATATTTTAAGCTTTCAATATTTTTCAAACAAGGGGGGAGGATACTGTCTTCAAATTGATAATTATCAATAATAAGGTAGCGCAGTTGGGTTAACTGGCAAATGCAAGAAGGAATTTTCCCTTTAAGTTCAAGTTCGATCCCTCTTAACTCCGAGGCGGTATTGAATAGATCTTCTAGTTGTTGTTCGGTGGGTATGACATCCAGTTTAACGTATCTTAATTCACTGAATTTTTTAAAATTAAATTCGTCTGGGATGGCTTCTATATAATCCGTAATATGGAGAAACCCCAATTTGTTCGCTTTATTTATGGCGGATAATTTTGGTCCGTTATTCACATCATCTGGATTTCTAACATCATTATTGAATCTTAAAAGCTTCAAATACAAGACACTGTCTACTGAACGTGCAAGGTCATAATTGGCGTCATTTTTAAACCAGAATTCTAGGGGTACTGATCCTCCAGATGTAACGTGGCAAGTATCATAAATAATTTGCGCAAAATCATGTGACTCAGTCCCTTTTTCTGTAGTCTGCGCCCTTAGCCCATAATCAAAAAGTAGGATGATACACTGGAATAAGAAAAACGATTTGATCCTAATCACGAATGTTTTCTTTTAGATTGAGTCGTTTCAGAATCATTTTAAACTCATTAAGTATAATAGCTGTGGCACCCCACACAATTTTCTCTTCAAGTTGAAAAGCTGGAATATCCCTCATCCAAACGCCATTTTTAAGCTGAATTTTGGTGAGTGTTTTGCTTTCCTCACGCAACAAATCATCCGCAGCGCAGCGCAAAACTGACTTTACTTCGCGCGGGTCAGGAACTAATTCTGGATTAGTTGGAATAAACCCAACATATGGATGAATGAGGAAGTTACTCACAGGAATATAAACATCTGTTAACTGTCCAAGAATTGAAACATCTCCAGGTGGAACCCCTATCTCTTCATGCGTTTCTCTTAAAGCCGTAACGCGTGTTGTGCCGTCTTCAGGTTCGGATTTCCCACCAGGTAAACTAATTTGACCCGAATGTTTTCCGTCATAATCTTGCCGCTGAGTCAATATGAAATGCAATTCATCTTGTTGAGGATATAACAATATCATTACCGCCGATTGCTTATAATTAATTGGGGTTTTTAATGCTTCCGAGGCCGTCAACCGGAAAGGAATCATATCCTTATGCGCTTGCTCACCAGGTAAATCACTCAACTCTCTTGTTATGTCTTCAATTATCCGCATTTTTTTAACGTAGTGCAAAACTAAACAATAATCAATTATCAACGGGCAATTTTGAAAATACCATCTGCGTGAGGTGGATCAAAAATCAAAATCATTCTCTAAAGACGAATCACTTAATACTTAAAAACTAAATACTCCGCACAATTCACTAATTTTGCCGAGTGACTGAAGAATTAAAACTCCAACTATTTGAGCAAAAGCAAAAATTTTTGCGTGAAATTCCGCATCCAAAACTTATCCTTAAAGAAATGAGAGTTTTGAAGCGAATTAACAATGAGCTCGATCTGACAGCCCTAACATTCGATCAAATTGAATTGATTACGGAACAAAATGAGAATTCGCTTGAATCTTTCCTTGATCACCACATTCAAGATACATTGCGAATAAAACAAAACGTGAGTCAAGCTCAAAGTGTTGATTTACTGTTTGAAACGCTTCACGTTTTATTTATCAGTCATGTGGTGATGCTGAAAAAACTACAAAGTTATATGACTTGTTTTGAAGAAGGGATTGATCAAGATATAAAGATGTCAGTACCCATTGATACCTATACCGTGCTCAAACGCATTCATGAACTAAACCTGAAAGAGAACGAAATAAAGGATTATCTTTGCAACGAAATAAAAGCACAAGAAAAACCGTTAGATGCTATAGTGATTAACTGTTTACGTGCCAATAAAATCTTGAGCTATGTCTGACGAATATGACAAACTGAGAGAATTGTTAGAAAACTTAGATTACCCGTCGGTTTATCTTTACAAGTTTATTGTAAAGCAAGACCAGAATAAGGTCGTTGATATTAAAAGATGTTTTAGCGAAACAGCCGAGTTTAATACACGGCCTTCTAAAAACGGAAATTATATATCTGTTTCTATTAAGGAAATGATGTTGACAAGCGAAGCTATTATTGACCGTTATAAAAGCGTCGCTAAAATTGAGAATGTAATTAAACTTTAAAATGGGGAAAACAGAATCAGTAGATATAATTTTAGGCATTTTATATGCCCTCGCTGCGGTCATGTTTTTTGTAGTAAGCTATATGTATTTTATTAAACGCTATAAACGTAATAAAATGCTAGCTGTAAATGATGTGACGCTTACAACATCACGATATGATAACTATGATAACAAAACACAGTTTTTAATTGAATTGTCGCGAGACCTCGCAGTGACCTTGAAATTATTAGATGAAAACGAGCAAGAATTAGCCACCTTGCTTGAAAAAGAACTTGAAGCTGGGGAGAATCTAATTGATTTTGACCCAATGAACTATCAAGATGGGATTTATTATTTATCTTTAAAAACAGAGGGGACTTCAATCCTGAGAAGAATCAGTATAAAAAACCAATAAAACGAACGAAAAAAATGAAAAAAAGCAGTTTAATTTTTTGCCTATTTATATTCTCACTTTTTTTTGTTTTTAATGCCCAAAGCCAATCTTCAACATTTTCACCTAAAGGGAGTTTTAGCTTGGATATGGGCGTGCCTGCAAAACCTCAAAACCCAGCTTTTGAACATACAATGGAAGGTTTATTAAACGCGGGGCTTGATTATCGATATAATGTATACAAAGGATTAACTGTTGGAATGGGGTTGAAATATACTTTCTTCACCTTAAATTCTTTCGCTTTTCCAAACACGGCAATTTCAGGTGGAATGCAATCTCCTGGGGCATATGTAGTTTTAGGGTATGAAAAATTTACTACAGAACGAATTTCATTTACAGGAAGCATCAGAGGTGGATATTCATTACTCATGAATTTTAATGATTCTTGCAGAGTCAACTTGGGGAAACAACACATTTCTCAGTCGTTTTTTGTAGAACCGCAAGTAGAGATGGTAATGCTCACAGATAAAGTTTCTGAGCATGGCTTTTCAATGGTATTGGGTTATAGCTTTTATTTGCACGAGTTCACAAATGAAGATTTGTGCATGAACAAAATCCCTTCAATTTTGGCTGAAGATTACGAGGGAATTACACGCTACTTGAGCATAGGATTTGGTTATCGCTATTATATGGGGAGGAACTAGTGAACTTGCAGATGAAGAAATCACTTATTCATATCGCATGTTTGTTTTTAGTCCCGATAGCGATTGGGATTGTTTCTTGTAATAAAGATACCGAACCAGATGGACCTATTTTACCAACTGGAGCAACACCTTACGAAGCGAGCGAAGTTGCCTTTGTTCCCTACGGAACAGGTTCTGGCGAACAAGTCTTTAAAAAGGCGCCCGATTTTACTTCAGAGTTGACATTAATATTTAAAGAACGCCTTGCCACTGAGGAAGCGTTTGCATGGGATCAAACATTTCTGACATTTAATACAGATGTGGGCCTAGAAGCTGAGCTGCGTCTAAGGTATTTGCAAGCTGAAACGGAATATCATAAGTCATTGGCTATTTATATGCCTTATCGGGATGAAGCAGCGGTAGTAAGAACGACCGTTTTTGAAACACCAATTGATAAGACAGTTTTATCCACCAGTTTTTTTGCTGATTTAGTAACATTTCATGACACTCTGGCTATTTATGGTGTCGATAGGTATGACGTTTTTGAAATTAACCCACTAACCAGCACCGAAGCATCAATCGATAGTGAAACGAATTTCACAAAAATCTATTTCAACACCACGTTTGGTATATTAGAAATGGATCAAAAGAATGGTGATGTCTGGATTTTCCATCCCTAAATTTAATCGCTCATGAATGAATTTAAAGCCACTTTTTTGGGGACAGGAACCTCGCAAGGAATTCCAGTAATAGCATGTAACTGTGAAGTTTGTCTATCCGACAATCCAAAAGATAAACGTTTACGCACCTCGCTCATGCTAACGATAGATGGACGAAACATTGTAATTGATACCGGTCCAGATTTCAGACAGCAAATGTTGCGAGAACAAGTGCAAACACTAGATGCCGTTTTATTTACACATGAGCATAAAGACCATATCTCAGGTATGGACGACATTCGGGCGTTTAATTTTAGAGCCAAAATTCCAATGGAAATTTATGCGTCCGACTTGGTTGAAATAGGTTTGAAAAGAGAGTTTCATTATGTGTTTGGTGATTTTAATTATCCCGGAATTCCACAAGTAAATTTGAACAGAATAGGGGATGAGCCCTTTACAGTTTTGGGCGAAAAGATTATTCCAATTAATGTATTGCACTATAAATTGCCCGTAAAAGCTTTTCGTGTGAGAGATTTTTCATACGTCACAGATGCCAACTTTATTGCGGATGAAGAAATGGAAAAATTGAAGGGAACAAAATACCTTGTAGTAAACGCCTTGCGAAAAACGGAGCATATTTCGCATTTCAATTTAGAACAGGCACTTGAATTGATTGAAACTATTGGTCCAGAGAAGGCTTATTTAACTCATTTAAGCCATTTAATGGGGAAAGAAGAGGATGTGTCAAAAGAATTGCCTAAAAACGTTGTAATCGCACATGACGGCTTAGCTATCAATTTAAATGAAGTTTAAAGGAGTCGTCATATTTTTGGCATTAGCAGTAGCGTTGAGTACAATTACGTACATCCTACTTCAAACAGAGCGTAGTTCTTTTATTTACACCGATTATGGTGTAGCTATTCCACCAGAATATCCTATTGTTGGTATGGATATTTCTCATCATCAAGGAGAAATCAATTACGCGGAGGCTGTTGAAATGGGAAATGCAAAAGACAGTATTCAATTCGTTTACATAAAAGTAACAGAGGGCACCAATTTTTTAGATCGCAAATATGACGAAAACGCCGAGGGTTTTGCAGCGCATGGAATGAACTATGGCTTTTACCATTATTATCAACCGGACGCTTCAGCGGAAAAACAAGCCTTATTTTATTGTGAAACGATAAAGCGTTACAATTTTAAATTAATTCCAGTGGTTGACATTGAAGTTATTGGAAATCGAAATAAAGAACAACTCATAGATTCACTAACTATTTTTATCAACAGAGTAGATGAAATCTTAGAGTCTCGCCCAATGATCTATACATACGTGTCCTTTTTCAAAGACTATATACGAGGCACGGCGCTAAATAATGAATTATTCTGGTTGGCTTCTTATAATAGAAGTAATCCCTATATGGAAATGGAGAATGCTATCATCTGGCAATTCACCGAACGCGGTAACGTAAATGGAATTTCTACTAAAGTGGATCTAAATGTTGCAAAGTCGAATTATAAGGATAAAATCTTGAGGGTTAGGTAGACTGTTTAGGCAAGAGTAGTTTGATAATGAAGGACAAAGCGAGTCTTTAATCTAAATGCGAAGCGATCGATAATCTATCAACGCTGTGGTTTAAAATCTATTTAAGAAGAAAAGGGGAGCAATCAGTAACTCAGAAATGATACATACAATAACCCAAAACCTATGAAAGATACCATTCTGCCTAAGCCACTGCGCTCCCCTTCCCATTTAGACGTACTTAAAGTAAGTACCTTACATCTAATGTAAGTTATAACATATATAACGTATAAACACTTAGATTATTGTGAGGGATGAAAATTAAAGTGAAAAATTGGGGCAAAAAAAAGAAGGGAGCACATTGAACGTAGAATTTTCATTAACCCAAAACTTATGAAAAAGTAATATCTATTAAGAAACCAAGTGCCCCCTATTCTTAAATATTTTGAAACGGGATGATCAATACATGTGTAAAAAAGAAGGAGTGAGTTGCTTTTCGAAGAATTCTTCATTAACCCAAAACTTATGAAAAAGTAAAATATTACTTTCTTCTACTCTGGCTTCTCACTCCAATCATTAAATACTTTTAGTTCAAACCGTTGTTTAAATCTAGGACAAAGTTAAGTAAACAATTATACTAACTAGATGCTACAAATAGCTTTTTTAATTCTTTTTGACTAATCCTGTCTTTTGCTTGCCTAAATGTACAAATTTTTTCGATATATAATTACGTGTTAATACCTAAAAATAAGCTTTAATACGCAGCGGGGTCAAAAAAATAATGAAAAGCCTGTTATTCGTTAAAAAAAACGCCACAATATTTTTGACCATAAACCGCCGAGAGTTGTCGTAGTTACTGTGGTTGCGGTTTGAAACAAAAAAAAACCTCAACATTTATTGAAGAGGTTTTCTTAATTATTATTTTTATCAAAATTTTATTTCGGTTCTGGATGAGCTTCGTCCTCTTCAGGAGGGTTATCTCCATTTTCAGGGTCGCTTAGCGGAAATAACTTTTCGTCTGCTTCATGACCTGTTAGTTTATCAATAATTTCTTCTAATTGACCAATACTAACTTGCTTGTAAATTATCTTTTTGTTCTCGTCTAGAATGAAGATGCGCGGAGTGGAATATACATCCCATGTATCAGCATAATTTAAACTTTGCAAAGTAGTGTGGTTTCTGAGTAATTCAGACAAAGCAGCCTGTCCATTCGCTGTATCAGTCGCTGCCTTGTATACTTTTGGAGTGACACCAACATTATAAAACGATAATTCATGCTTTACAATGAATTCTTTCCACTTTTTAAACTCATCACCTGTCGCCTTTCCAATAGCATATACTTCTACTTCTCTTTCTTTAAATTTTTTGTCATAGAGTGTTTGCAGCTTTGGTGTTACTTTTTTACAATGCCCACAATTTGGATCCCAAAAGTAGAGAACGGTATATTTAGCATCAATATCGTATGTGCTAATCCAGTTTTTTTCTGTTGAATCTGTTAGAATCAATGGAATAGAAGGGTTGTTAACTAACGTACGTCCAATTTTTTCAGCTCGATCGCAAACCTTTGTTGTACTTTCTTCAGGCATCCAATAGGCAAGATTATTTGGTGGACAATAATAATTTTTAGCCATATAGTAGAAGACACGATCCATTCCCATAATTTGAGAAGTTTCATATTTATTGGTAATGTGGTGAACTATGTAATAAAACACCTTATTGTCTTGATCAAGAATATCTGTTTTGTTAATCAGTTCCTGAGCGTAATGGAATACTGTATCAGGAATTTGCATTACTCCTTTCATTGAGAAGTATTTATCCAACTTATTGTGAAAAACGGGTGTGTTTACTGTTCTAAAATCTTTTAAATCAACATTATCCCAATAGTGTTCGATATAATAACGATATACGAAATTAGAATCTGTGATATTACCATCCTCATCTCTTGGATTTTCAGGTAACTTAGTATCAATGGTCATGTCAAGCATCAATCCAATAAACTTATCAGAATGATTTTTAATAATCTCCTGCTGCATCCCAACCACGTCATCATTAATTTTACTAAGTTCTGCCTTGTATTTTTCTTTATCCGCATCAGAAGCATCTGGTGCAGTCATTAAAGAACCATAACCTTGACTTTCTTTCCTTTTCTTATTCATGTAATTCATGTACTTAAAGAAAAGTTGATTGTTGATGGATTGTTTCACATTTATACTCCCAATAGGATCTTCAATATCTCTAATATGCATTTCAATTGGCTCATTATCTATAATGAAATCAAATGGTTTGCCATTTGGTAATAAAAATGCGTAGAGTCCTCCTCGGTGTTTGCTGCCTTCATATTCAAAAACGCCATCTTTTGATACGGCTGTATCTGCATAAAATAATTTACTACCAAAATAGCGCGCTAAAAAAATGGTTGTATCAGGAATGCCGTCGGCAGTTATTTTAATCGGTTGTGACGGTATTGTCAGTGTCGATTGTGCCTGTGTCGTAAATACAGTAATTAACGAAAATAGAAAAATTAAATATTTCATAATAGTTACAATGTTATGCTCTAAATTTAAAGGAGAGACGAAGATAAAACAGCAAAAGTTATTTGTTTAACAAAAAATTAACTTTTTTACGCGTCTCCCAGTTTGTTTACGGTTTTTTTAATGTTTAAATAATTCGACACAATAAATAATCCAAAACAGAGAATAGCAACAATAATTGTTGTGACTAAACTCGATCCTTCAATATTAATTCCGTTGTTTTCTAACCAAGTGTTTACTACAAATAATTTCACAATAAACATAATGGCTATTGCCGATATGGTAATTATTCCAAAGGTAATACTCAATTGTTTAATAAACGTGTTCACTATGCTTTTAATTGAGTATCCAAGTCGTAATAAAGTTTTTATTTCATATGATGCCTTGCTCAACACAAGTTGTGAGTATTGTACAAAACCTAAAAGGGAAAGCAACATAATTAATACGGAGGCAATCCCAAAAATTCCGATCACAACTGCTATAATAGTTTTGATTTTTGCCACATCTATTGCAGATTTGTTAATATCTAAATTCATTTCATCCATCAAATCGTCCAATTCACCATAGCTATTATCTTTTGTCGTAATAAAAATTCGTGATGGATTTTTAATTTCACCATTGCCATAGATTCCGTTCGCATGTGTCAAAAATGATTCAGGAACTAAAATTGAACTGATTTTGTGTGAAAAGCCGACTACACGACCTATCATTTGTGTTTTTTTGCCGTTTCCATCAATATATATGGTTAAGCGCGCAGCCATTAATAACTCCTCAGAAATTTGATTAATTCCCTGGCTTTGGGCGAACCCATAATTAATGATCATGATAAAATCACGTGGCAGTACAATAGGAATAAATTCGCTTTCTTCGTTCCATTCCCAATCCACATTAATATCCATAAATCGACTTGGAATGGCTTGAAAAAACATGTCTGCATAAAAATGTGGAAGTCCATCTCCTTCGACTTCCGAAATTCCCACTTTAAAATCAGCCGACTTAAAGGGAGCAACATCAGTAATAAATTCCTTATCCTTTAATGACTGAATATCCGTAGGACTGAATTCAGTAGAGTTCATTCCTATGGTCGTTAATTTGGTCACCTTTTTCTGAATTACTACAGAGTTTGGTCCAAATAGTTCCTCTTCATTTGAATGAAAGGATTGAACATCCATAATTAATTGCAAGCTGAGCAGTAAAGCCGTTAAGCCAATTAACGCACCAGCAGTTGCAAAAATGAACTGAAAGTTCTTGCTGTCTCTGAATAAAATCTTTTTCAACATAGCTTAGAGTTTTAGTTCATGATCATAAGTGTAACCGTGGTAGCTTCCCAAACTGGTTAGTACAAATCCACCGCCGTTCAAATCGGTTTCAGCACTAATTAAGTCCAGCGCAATTTTAGCGTTACCTTCATCCAAATGGCTAAATGGTTCATCCATTAACAATAATTCAAACGGTTGTAATAAAGCGCGAATAATTGCAACTCGCTGTTGTTGCCCTAAAGAAAGGGTGCCGCATTTTTGATATTTCTTATCGCCAATCCCTAATAAACTTAACATGGCTTCCATTTCAGCCTCCGTTTTATGACTGGTGAGTTGATTTTTTAAAGTCAGGTTCTCCCAAACATTGAGTTCAGGAAAAAGTTGTAAGTCTTGAAAAATCGCGCTTAGTTTTGTGCGGCGCAGTTCAATCCAATCATGAATTGATAGGGTGTCAATTGGACTTCCGTTTAAAAGGACTGTGCCAACATAATCTTTTCTGAGCCCATATACGGTATTCACAAAGGTTGATTTTCCTTTACCGCTATTTGCGTTTAATAATACTTTTTTTGGAAATTCTATAGCAAATTCGCTTTTCCAAACGCTAGTATCGTCATGCTTATAATCTTTAAGCGGAAAAGGCATTACATTTTTAAATTCTAATAACATACACTCTGGTTTATTACTGATTAAGAAGCAAATTTGCTGCCAAAGATGGAAGGAACTGATTGCAAGTGCTTTAATTTAGGCGTTGAACAACATTTCACTATGTGGTATTCCATCTTCTAAATAATCTTTTCCAGTAGCAACAAAACCGTATTTTATATAGTAATCTTTTAAATGTGTTTGTGCTGAAAGCCGCACGGACTTATGTTTCATTTCGTTTAGAATAAAATTCATTGCGGCAGTCATGAGTGCATGTCCTAATTTTAAATGTCGCTTTCCA